>Ga0209487_1000502_pt1 | contig 35376 bp, 30 predicted proteins | sample Poulit2012_FD_187524 | JGI IMG/M metagenome (GOLD analysis project Ga0209487, IMG submission 187524) | Agricultural soil microbial communities from Georgia to study Nitrogen management - Poultry litter 2012 (SPAdes) (version 2) | ecosystem: Environmental > Terrestrial > Soil > Agricultural land...
CTGGTATTGAAGGCCGTGTCTATGTCCAGTTCATTGTGAACGAACAGGGTCAGGTTGAAAATCCGCAAGTTATTCGTGGAATCGGTGGTGGCTGTGATGAAGAGGCCATCCGTGCTGTACAGCAAGCTGAGTTCAAGCCAGGTATGCAGCGTGGACGACCGGTACGGGTACAGTACTCTCTCCCCATCGTCTTCCGACTCCAGAACTGACAGTTTAATGTGAGCCGTAGTGTGATTAAGCACACTGTTTAAACGCACTACCGGGATGGCTGAAACGCCTCGTCCCGATAACCGTCATTCTCCGGATCAAAGATTCAGAGCATTATCCAGTTGAGATAGTGGACAGGGCGCAACTCTTTTAGGGTTGCGCCTTTTTTATTTACAGTCTACTCCTCCACCACGTATCGAAAACATTGAGTACCTGCACGAGATTTTCAAACCCTACCCTCTCCATCGCTTCTGACAGCGGCACCCACTCCAGAGCATGGATATCCTCCTCCTTCTCCGGTGTCAGCTGCTGCTCCGGCCCAAGAAGCTCCATACTGAACCAGCGTGTGGTTTTCCGGTAGCGCTCTCCCTCCATCTCGTACTCGTGGACCGTATCGATCAGATGCCCCCTGAGCTCTGTCCGGGCTCCGGTCTCCTCTGCCACCTCCCGAACGGCACACGTCTCAAACGCCTCACCCTCTTCTCTCTTCCCTTTTGGCAGATCCCAGACCCCCCTTCTGTAGATCAGCAGAACCCAGGGATCATCTTCTCCATCAATAAAGGCCTGAGCACTTTGAGAGGCTTGGCGATCCTGCGTAGCTTGGTGACCCTGTGTATCCTGGCGATCCTGCACAGCTTGGCGACCCTGCGTTGCCTGGCGATCCTGAGAGACCTTACTGCCCTGAGAGACGTGGCAATCCTGCGTCGCTTGGCGATCCTGCGTGGTCTTGACATCGCGGGTGTAGACCACACCACCTGAAGCATCAACGGGAATCAGAGAGCTCACCCCTTCTCCCCACTTTCTGATCCGGAGTCGTCCCTCTTTTTTTCATCCGCGTAGTTCAGCCTGAGTGTCGTCAGCGTCTGGTTCAGATAGTCCGCCAGCTCCTTCGGCAGGTTGTCCCCGGTGAACTTCTGCAGCATGTTTAGCGTATCAATGGCAAATTTTGCGGATTTCAGGTCACGCTCCATCTTGTCGGTAGACGGATTCTTCATTTTCCCCAAACCCATCATGGCAATCTGCTGGTGTTGCTGAACAAGCATCATAAAAAGTAGTTGCTCCTGCTGATCTGCGTTGAGTTTATCTCCGTTCTCCGGTGTGTTCATTATAGACCTTGTCCTAAATTAAATTGGTGAATGGGCTGAGTTAAAGCATTAGAATGCTTACTTTTGACTCCATTCCTGAAAATAACAAAAAGTGCACTTCATGGCTATTGTTCACCCGTTCAAAGGCTGGCTGCCTAAAGCTGAGAAAGCAGCCGAAATCTCATCTGTCCCTTACGATGTTGTCAACGCTAAGGAGGCTGCAGAACTGGCACAAGGAAAGCGCGAGAGTTTCCTCCATGTGATCCGACCAGAAATTGATCTGCCTGGAGGTACTGCCTTTCATGCCGACGAGGTTTATGAGAAGGGGGCCGAAAATCTAAAAAAACTGCTGGCCAGCGAGAGCATGCAGCAGGATGACGTACCCTCACTCTACGTCTACCAGCTGGAGACCGACAGTCGGACCCAGACAGGAGTCTTCGCCTGTGCTTCAGTTCAGGATTACGACAACGATGTCATCCTGAAGCATGAGCTGACACGGCCTGACAAAGAGGACGACCGAACCCGTCACATCATCACCCAGATGGCCCATGCAGAGCCGGTCATGCTGACATTCAAAGACACCGACGGCGGCATCACGTTCCTGATGGAGAAGACGATGCTGACGTCTGAACCCGCCATCGACATCAATCCGGACGGAACTGTCCGTCACCGGATCTGGAAGATTCAGGCCCCGGCAGAGCTGGTCGAAGCGTTTTCGAAGATCCCGACACTCTATGTAGCTGACGGACACCACCGCTGCAAAAGTGCCTCACGGGCCGCTGAAGAGCTGCGTAAAAAGGATGGCACACCTCCCGGAGAGGCAGAGTATGACTACTTCCCGGCCGTCCTCTTTCCGATCGACCAGATGAACATCCTCGCCTACAACCGCATTATCAAGAAGGTCAATGAGGAGACGTTCAGACGCCTGAGAGAGGATTTTGACCTGACAGAACAGGCTGAACCGGTGCCGGAAGAGAAAGGTACAGTCTCCATCTACTACAAGGGGAGCTGGTACGGCCTGAGGCTGCCTGAATCGGAGAAGGAGAAAACAGCTTCTCAGCTGGATGTCGCCAGACTTCAGAATCACATTCTCTCCCCTCTCTTCGGAATTGAAAATCCGAGAACGGATGAGAATATCGATTTTGTCGGTGGTATACGAGGAACTGTGGAGCTGGAAAGGCTTGTAGATGAGGGGGAGGCGGATCTGGCGATCAGCATGTATCCAACCGCCATCGAAGAGCTTGTAAAGGTCTCTGACGAGGGGGATCTGATGCCACCGAAATCTACCTGGTTTGAACCTAAAATCCGATCAGGTCTAATTATCCATACATTCTAAACTACAATTATGAGCAGAGTACACAATTTTAGTGCAGGGCCGGCTACGCTTCCGGTCGAAGTTCTTGAAAAGGTTCAGTCAGAGTTAGTTAACTACCGCGGAAAAGGGAGCTCCCTTATCGAGATGAGCCACCGCGGCCCTGAATACACGGAGGTTCACCAGCAGGCGATCACCCGTCTGAAGCGGATTCTTAATGCGGATGAAGGATGGAATGTCCTGTTTCTCGGGGGTGGCGCCAGTACCCAGTTTCTCATGCTTCCGCAGAATTTCCTGAACCAGGAGCGTACCGCAGACTACATCAACACCGGATCCTGGTCAAAAAAAGCGATCAAAGAGGCACGCCTCTTCGGCAATGTTCATATTCCCTATTCAGGCGAGGAGGGTCAATTTACTCACATTCCTGAAGATAGTGAGCTGAACCTCTCCGATGATGCCACCTATCTGCACTTCACCTCCAACAACACCATCTTCGGCACCCAGTTCCGCAAGGAGCCCGCAAGTAACGGTGCCCTTTTGGCCTGCGATGCCTCATCAGATTTTCTCTCCCGCCCGATCGATCTCGATCGATACGGGATGATCTATGCTGGTGCTCAGAAGAACCTCGGCCCCGCTGGTGTCACAGTGGTGATGATCCACGACCGTTTCCTGGAGAAGATTCTGGACGGCGAAAAAACACCGACCATGCTCAAGTATCAGACTCACCTTGAGAAACTTTTCAATACTCCGCCTGTCTTCGGCGTCTACATGGTCAACTATGTCCTTGAGTGGATCGAGGAGAAGGGAGGTCTGGACTACTTCGATGAGATCAACAGAAAGAAAGCTGATCTGCTCTATGGTGAGATCGATAAAGACGACTACTACCGGGGAACTGCCGATGAGGGGTCCAGATCCTTCATGAACGTCACCTGGCGCCTGCCGAGTGAGGAGCTGGAAGCCAAGTTCCTGCAAGAGGCTGCCGAGAATGATCTGGTCGCTCTGAAAGGACACCGCAGCGTTGGCGGCATCCGTGCCAGCATCTACAACGCCTGTGGCTACGAGAGCGTCGAGGCGCTGGTCGACTTCATGCAGACGTTCAGAAAGAACAACGGATAACCGTTCAGAAGAAGAAACCCTGCTGGCCTCCGGTCAGCAGATTGAAAAACAGATTGAGGCTGCCGGGGACGAAGAGAATCATGTACAACACACCCCACAAGGCTCCAGCTATGTGGGCCTCATGATTCACTTTGCCCCGCCTGCCTTTACTTTCGTAGAGGCTGTAGGCCAGGTAGAGAAGCGCAAAGAGCCAGGCCGGAATAGGGATAGGCAGCAGGAACAGGTAGAGGTTCTCTGTCGGATAGAGAAAGATAAATGCAAAGAGCACGCTGCCGACAGCTCCCGATGCTCCGAGCGTCGCATATTTCGGATCTTCCCTGAATTTGATCAGAGTCGGAATAGCTGATGCCAGCAGCCCGCTTACATAGAGTGCTGACAGATGAACGGGACCGAGCGTTCTCTCAAGCTCGAGACCGAAGAACAGAAGGACAAACATATTCACAAAGAGATGCCCCAGATTGGCGTGTAACAGGCCGGAAGTGATCAGCTCATGCCAGTTGCGGTTCCTGACGGCCCTGTAGGGGTGAAGAAGGCCCCATTCGAGCAATCGCGGCTGAAGGTAGAGCGCTGTCATCGAGAAGGCGGACGTAAAGAGAATGATGAAGAGGGTAACGGACATGTATGTCTGGAGAACTTCGTGGGTAGCAGATCACGTTGTGTCGCTGCCTTTTGTGTGATCACTTGGGACTGAACCGGGTCCTGAATAGATGTAAATGTACTCCTTCAAGCAGACGGATCCGATCCTGGTGACCTGACTACTAAATCTGTTAAATCTGTCCCAAACAGTGCCCCATGCGGTGTCCAGTATGGACAGATTCGTCACCTCTTCTGGCTGCAGAGGCGCAGTGAAGATAGATAAATTTGAGGCAATATTTTCTTCCACAGAACTGGATTTGATAGCCACAGGACCCGTATATTTATAGCCTATGTCAGACTTTTTCACCGTCTGATGGCTTTTTTGAATCAGGGGTGTCCAGTCAGGTTCATTCGTTTTTCTCATGCCGGTGTAGCTCAGGGGTAGAGCAACGCTCTCGTAAAGCGTAGGCCAGCGGTTCAAATCCGCTCACCGGCTCTCTTTACCCTTTTATCACGGCCAACGGCTTGAGTTCAACTTCGATCGCCACCAGATCCTTCTGCAGCTCCATCACCTTGATGATATCCTTGTAAGAGCTTGGAGCTTCGTCCAGGTCCGCTTTCCCGCGTATTGCGTGAAGCACTCCCATCTCTGAAAGCTGACGTGTCTCCTCTTTGACAGACAGTGTTTTCCTCGCTCTGTTGCGGCTCATGACGCGGCCGGCTCCGTGAGAGCACGACTCGAAGGACTCGGGATGACCCTTGCCAGTCACGATAAATGAAGAGGTTCCCTGAGATCCCGGAATCATTCCGAGCTCCCCGGCCCGGGCCCGTGTTGCACCCTTGCGATGCACTATCACATCTTCACCAAAATGGTGCTCCCAGCTGGCAAAATTGTGCGGCTTGTTGATAAAGTTTGAGAAGTCAACCTCAACCTCAGAAACGAACGCCGCTTTGACTCTCTCCATCATCAGCTTGCGGTTGCTGAAGGCAAAATTGATGCAGTAGTCCATCTCGCTCTTGTACAACTCGAACCCATCGGATCCGAGAGAGAAGAACGACAAATCTTCCGGTACTCCAAGCTTGCTGTCCCGTTGCCTGACAGCCATCTTGTGATAGTGATTGGCTACGGTATAGCCAATGTTTCGGGAACCGGAGTGGATCATGATCCATATAAATCCGTCTGAACCTTTCTGAATCTCGATGAAGTGATTCCCCCCTCCCAGTGTGCCGATCTGATAGAGCGCATTTTCATACTCTTCTGAGACGATGGGCAGGTCCCCTTCTACAGCGGGCATCCACTTCTCATCCTGTTTGTCAGGGTGATGCTTGAATCCTACAGGGACGGTTTTACGGATCCGGCTCATGATTTTTTTGAGAGTCTTCTGATCTATGTCATTCAGATCGGTTCTCAAGACACACATTCCGCACCCGATATCCACACCCACTGCATTGGGGACGATCGCATCCTTTGTCGCCAGCACTCCGCCGATGGGCATCCCATAACCCTGATGGGCATCCGGCATAATGGCGATATGCCTGAAAGCAAAGGGCAGATTTGCCAGATCCTTTGCCTGCTCCAGAGCACCCTCCTCAATGTCATCAAGCCACATTTTGATGGGCAGCTTCTCAGTTGTAATAATATTCATCTCTATTCAAGCGAAACGCTCCTCTTCTTTCTGAATCCTTTTTTAAATATATAGAAGTCTGCAAACGACCCTGACTTGTGATGCCATCTGTAAGGGTACCGGTTGGGAATGTGCTTCATCAGCTTCCAGTCTGATGTGTACCTCCGGATCCAGTCTGTAAACTGCCGATGCCGTACATGGGCATAAAAAGCACTGCTCTTTCTGTTACTGGAGTAGATGCAGACGTAACGTGTAGAGGCTCTGAAGAGCTGCTCCATATAGTCATGAAATACATCATCTTCCGTCAGATGGTAGATCACATCCAGTGACAGTGCCAGCTCAGCCTGTTCGCCAGAGTACTCCTCCATCAGTCTGAATCGTTTTTTCGGATCATCCGAAAATCTCTCTCTGCACAGCTCTATAACGGTCTCACTGACATCATATCCTGTATACATGGGATACTCCGCGAGCTCCAGCTGATTCCCGTCTCCACACCCAAATTCAATGACCGATCCGATCTGCTGGTTCTCCACAAAATCATTGAGAACATCTGCCTTGAAGTGTGCAAACTTGCCATAAGAGCCCACTCCAGACGTTCCGCCCGCCGCGTAGCGCTCTTCCCAATAATCTTCAGAACCCGGAAAAAACAAGGGTAACGCAGGATATTCAGTCAGTTTTCCATAAATGAAAGCTGTGACACTCCCGAGAATGGGAATCTCCTTCAATTGCTCTTTCATAGGCAGCCGTAGTGCATATAGGTCTTTGACAGAGGTAACTATGAATCGGACAGGATCATTCTGAATACCCTTTTCATTCAGAATTGATATCCGGATGCCCGGATCATACTACGGCAAAGATGATAAATAAGGTGAGCGCGATCAACCGAACAGGGTTCAGTTGAGGTTCAGATAGTTTCTCTTGCTGACCAGGTCGTCCAGGGCTTCATCCAGCGAGTCATACGGCCCGTAACGGGTTACCAGATAGACCTCGTCGATGCTTCTTCTCAAGTTGTTATTGCGGGACACGAACTGGCAACTGCACCACTTCCCGTTCTCAAACAGGATCAAATACTTGGATCTGTCTGTCAATACCACATCCACACAGTCCCCTTCCCGGAATGTGATAGGCCTCTCTTCACCGTAGCGGTTGAAGTAGAGTTGGGCCGGATGCTTCACCACTTTTGAATTGGGCATCCCCGATACCGGATCGTACAGATCATGTGCTTCCAGAGTAATCGAGTAGAAATTGATCATGTGGTTATTTGAGAGCAGATGTTTGTGTCTGTAGCATTTACTTCTAAATATGCTACATTGTTCCCGTTAATTTTATGACACGGCTGAACCCTATATTGCCGGTACCCCCGGGATTTTACTATTTTATCAGCTTCGATGCTTCGTGCACTACCTTATAAATCCCACTAACCTAACGCTATTACCGCAGCAGATCCATGACAGGATTTCAGTCCCTTCTGATCGTCACTCTGAGTAGTCTCTTTCTTGCATCCTGTGGAATTGTCCGCCATGGTGTCCAGCCTGCGCATGATGCGCGACCCGATCGCAAGGATGAACGATTTGAAAGCGGTGCTCTGATTCAGGAAGGCCAGGCCAGCTGGTATGGCCCCAAATTCCATGGCAAAGCGACAGCAAATGGTGAAATCTTCAATATGGAAGACCTCACAGCCGCTCATCGCACGCTTCCGTTCAATACGATTGTGCGCGTGACCAACAAGGCGAATGACCGCAGCGTGGATGTCAGAATCAATGACAGAGGCCCCTACATCGGAAACAGAATCATCGACCTGTCACGACGAGCAGCCCGGGAGATCGATATGTTTAACGCAGGTATCGGTAATGTTACCCTGCATCTGGTTGAAACAGGTGACCGGACTGTCACCTCTTCCAACAGCAGCAGCCGAGAGTCCTTCACGGTTCAGCTCGGCTCTTACGACTCCAGAGAGCGCGCCTCATCCGAAGCATCCAGAATCCAGGGGACAGAGGTCGTCGGCGTAGAGATCGGCAACAGGGAGACCTGGCGTGTCTACTATGGCAACTACTCAAACCCCGAAGATGCGGAAAAGGGCATGAGAGACCTCAGACGAAAAGGGTTTGACGGCTTTGTCAAACAGAGAGAGAACTGACTTCAGACGCTTTTTTCTGCCAGTTGCTCCTGAAGTGCATCCCAGTCTGCCAGGAAACGCTCCAGTCCGATGTCAGTCAACGGATGCTTCAGCAGCGCATCGATCACGCTCAAAGGCATGGTAGCGACATCAGCGCCCAGCCGGGCAGCTTCGAGGACATGCATAGGGTGACGGATACTTGCTGCAAGTACTTCTGTCTCCAGACCATAATTCTGATAGATCTCGATGATGTCGGAGATGAGTGTCATTCCGTCTGTTGATATATCATCCAGACGTCCGATAAACGGTGAGATATAGCTGGCTCCTGCCTTAGCAGCAATGAGTGCCTGAGTGGCTGAAAAACAGAGAGTACAGTTGGTTCGGATCCCGTCATCAGCCAGCGTACGGATCGCCTTGATCCCATCTTTGATGAGCGGAATCTTCACTACAACATTGTCGGCAATGGCAGCAAGTCTGCGACCCTCCTCCACCATCTCCTCATAAGATGTAGAGACAACCTCAGCTGAAACATCCCCGGAGACCATCTCGCATATCTTCTTGATGTGTCCCTCAAAGTCCTCGACACCGATTTTGGCACAGAGACTGGGATTTGTAGTCACACCATCCAGCACACCCAGATCATTGGCTTCGCTGATTTCGTTCAGATCTGCAGTATCGATAAAAAATTTCATGTCGGTATGGGAAGTTTATAAAAGTGTTCAGGAATCAATGTGTCACGTATAACTGTCGAGGCTGAATATAACCAAACCGTACATGCAGAACACATATCAGCACCTGCACGTCGTTCGTCTGCGGATCGCTTTCATAACACCGATTAAATCGGTCTTCCAGACGCTCACAAACTACCTTTTAGCCGTGCAAGGCCCGTTTTACTTGTCCGTTCTTCAGCCAATAGCCTTCCAACGATTTACTCTGTCTGGTTATTCTTCAAAGGTTCAGAATTGACTTATCCCGTTAGATTTACCACATTATAAGTACCAGTTGGGCTTTGTAAAATCTCCCTCTCCGGGTTGTTTTTCAAAGCCTCATATCGATGAGGCAGACGGCGTGCATCAAGCATTTTAAACTACAGGGACGAAAGCATGAGCAGAGCAAGCAGAACCTTCACATTAGGACTATTCAGCGGTGCATTTCTCGGAGCCGGTTTCGCACTTTTGTACGCGCCCGACAAAGGGAGTACAACACGAGGCATCCTCTCCTACCGGCTGGGCAAATATCGACAGGATCTCCGTCAGCTGATTCAGGAGCTGAAAAGAGAGCAGGAGAATCTTGTATCCGAAGCCAAGCAGAAGGGTGACGAGGTGGTCATGAATGCCAAACAGCGTGCTGATGACCTAATCCGTGAAGCGGAAGACCTGCTTGACAACATTGAGCGGCCCGGCAAAAAACGCCTGAAAAAGATCTGACCTTTGCAGGAGAGAGAAGACCCTTGATTTGTTCTGCTCTCTGCACCTGCACCTGTTAAATACACCTGCACCCTGGTACACCAGGGTTCCACACAATACTCCTGTACCTGGTGCCACACAAGATACCTGTACCCTGGTGCTACGATATATTCGCACCTGGTGCGCGCTATACCTGGACCGGAGCCGTCATACACTGCATCTGATACCAGATACACTGACACTGCACCTGTTACCACGATTTCAGAGAGACCAGGGTAAGGACTGCGCGCGCAGACTTTTTACCCCTTCTTTCAGGTTTTGCCCCATCTTGCAAGGCAGGTTCTGTGCATGTTCTGAACCCCTGCACCAAGCTTCTGAACAGTGGGTAAAGAGTGCGGGTAAAGAGTGTCCCGCGGGCCGCATACATAACATAAATAAAAAAAGCTCCGGCCAATCGACCGGAGCTTTTAATTTGAAACTTCAGGCATCCACTGCTTTCAGAAGCAGTCTCTGCTCTGCCATGATGGGTCGGGGATGAGCGATTACTCACCCTCCTCTCCGGAGTCATCGGCGCCCAGCGCTTCGAACACTTTCTGGACTTCGACATCTCCCTCTTCCATCTCGGCTTTGGATCCGACAATAATGTCGTCGTATCTCCTGAGACCTGTACCAGCGGGCACTTTGTGACCCACCACCACATTCTCCTTGAGACCGCGCAGGAAGTCTTTCTTCGCTTCGATAGAAGCTTGCGTCAGCACCTTCGTCGTCTCCTGGAAGGATGCCGCAGACAGCCAGCTCTCGGTACTCAGGGCAGCCCGTGTAATACCCAACAGAATCGGTCGCGAAATGGCCGGCTCGGCTTCACGTGTATGAAGCTCCTCCTTGCCATCACGGATCAACTCATTGTTGTACTCACGAACCTCTCTTCTGTCGAGGATCTGACCCGCCTTCAGGTCACTTCCGCCAGGATTGGTCACGACAAACTTGCCGATCAGTTCATCATTACGGTTGTTGAGCTCAAAGCGGTCAACCTTGTCCCCTTCAAGATACATCGTATCGCCGGGATCGGTCACCTCCACCTTCTGCATCATGGTGCGGACAATCACCTCAATGTGCTTGTCATTGATCTTCACACCCTGCAGTCGGTAGACCTCCTGGATCTCGTTCACCAGGTAGGACTGTACCGCAAATGGTCCCAGAATGTTGAGGATATCCTGCGCAGGAATGGTTCCGTCAGACAGTGGCTGTCCCGCCTTGACATAGTCATTGGCCTGAACCAGAATGTGCTTGGAGAGCGGAATCAGATACTTCTTCTCCTCTGTTCCATCCTTGCTCTCTACAATCACCTCCTGTGAACCACGCTTTCTGCCACCCATCTTGACCACACCGTCAATCTCGGTCACTGCAGCCGGATCGCTGGGCGACCTCGCCTCGAACAGCTCAGTAATACGGGGCAGACCCGCCGTGATATCCTTCGATTTGGAAGCGGCGCGTGGAATCTTCGCCAATACCTGACCCGCCTGCACCTTCTCGCCGTCGTCCACAACAATGTGTGTGTCTACGGGAAGTGTGCTTTCACGGATACGATCTCCGTCACCCTTGACGATGACTGTCGGAACCAGTGAGCGATCTTTGGAGTCGATGATCACTTTCTCACGGTGCCCGGTCTGGGAGTCGGTATCCTCTGTATAGGTGATCTCGGGGAGGACATCCTTGTACTCGATCACTCCGTCAATTTCACTGAATATCAACGCGTTGTACGGATCCCAGCGGCAGAGAGGTACACCTTTCGGCACCTTCTCGCCATCCTCGACCAGCATCTCGGCACCGTAAGGTACGTTGTAGCTCGAGAGGACCTTTCCGGATTCGTCGATCAGCTTGATCTCGCCCGCCCGGCTGAGGACCACACTGTGGCTCTCCTCACCATCGTCGTAGTCGATCACACGTACGTTGTCCAGTTCGATACGACCATCAAACTTGGCCTTGTGCTGTGAAGCAGCCTCAAGTCGTGACGCCGTTCCACCCACGTGGAAGGTTCTCAGTGTCAACTGGGTACCGGGTTCACCAATAGACTGGGCGGCAATAACCCCTACCGCTTCACCTACCTGAACCATGGTGTTGCGCGCCAGGTCACGTCCATAGCACTTGGCACACACTCCACGCTCGGTTTCACAGGTCAGCACAGAGCGGATCTCCACCTCTTCAATCGAGGTTTCGGCGATCTTCTTGGCAACCTGCTCATCGATCAGCTGGTTGGCTTCACAGATCAGCTCATCTGTGATCGGGTCATGGATCTCATGCAGAGAGACCCGGCCGAGAATACGGCCTTCCAGACCTTCGATAATGTCCTCGTTATCCTTCAGAGCCTGCATCTTGATACCCCGCAGGGTTCCGCAGTCCTGCTCGTTGATAATGATATCCTGGGAGACATCCACCAGTCGCCGGGTCAGATATCCGGCATCCGCTGTTTTCAGCGCCGTATCAGCAAGACCCTTTCTCGCACCATGAGTCGAGATAAAGTACTCAAGAACCGACAGACCCTCTCGGAAACTGGAGAGAATCGGGTTCTCGATCACCTCGTTCCCCTGCTGCAGGGAGCTCTTCTGAGGCTTGGCCATCAGACCTCTCATACCACCAAGCTGCCTGATCTGCTCTTTGGAACCCCGGGCTCCGGAGTCCGCCATCATAAAGACCGGGTTGAAACCCTCCTTGTCGTTGGCCAGACTCTGGAACAGAGTCTCAGAGACACGGTTTGTGGTGCTTGTCCACTTGTCAATGACCTGGTTATACCGCTCGTTGTCGGTAATAAAGCCCATCTCGTACCGATCCTGGATCTCGGCCACATCACTCTGAGCCTTCTCGATCAACTTCCGCTTCGTATCCGGAATGATGATATCCTCAAGGCTGAACGAGAGACCACCCGTGGTCGCCTTCTCAAACCCGGCATCTTTCATCTTGTCCAGGAACTCGGCAGCGGCAGCGGTTCCCACAGCGGCATGAATGTCGCCGATCAGGACACGCAGCTCCCTTTTTCCAAGGGTCTTGTTGACGAAAGGTACACTGTCAGGTACAATTTCATTGAAGATCACCCGTCCTGTTGTGGTCTTGATGATCTGATGTTCGGTCTCACCCTCATCGTTGACGACCGGAATCCGCACGTTGATCTTGGCGTGGGTATCCAGTTTGTCCTGGTCATAGGCAACCAGAACCTCTTCAGGTGAACTGAACGTCTTTCCTTCGCCTCTGCGGCCACTGGCCATTCGGGTCAGGTAGTAGATACCCAGAACCATATCCTGTGACGGAACGGCAATCGGTCCACCGTTCGCAGGGCTCAGGATGTTGTGTGAACCCAGCATCAGCACAGACGCTTCAAGAACAGCGTCGTGACTCAGCGGCAGGTGAACGGCCATCTGGTCACCGTCAAAGTCAGCATTAAATGCGGTACAGGAGAGCGGGTGGAGACGGATCGCCTTGTCCTCAATCAGGACCGGCTGATACGCCTGAATTCCCAGCCTGTGCAGGGTCGGCGCACGGTTCAGCAGGACAGGGTGCCCGTCAATCACATGCTCAAGCACTTCCCATACTACCTGATCCCGCCGATCTACAACTTTTTTGGCACTCTTCACCGTTTTCACGTAACCCCGCTCGATCAGACGACGGATTACGAACGGTTTGTAAAGCTCGATCGCCATCTCTTTCGGCAGGCCGCACTCGTGCATCTTCTGCTCAGGACCTACTACAATCACAGACCGTCCTGAGTAGTCGACCCGCTTACCGAGCAGGTTCTGTCTGAACCGTCCGCTCTTGCCCTTGAGCATGTCACTCAGTGACTTCAGGGGCCGGTTGTTATTACGAACAGCGTTGGACTTCCTGGAGTTGTCGTAGAGGGAGTCCACAGCCTCCTGCAGCATCCGCTTCTCATTACGCAGGATTACATCCGGTGCCTTGATATCGATCAGACGCTTCAGCCGGTTGTTCCGGATAATCACCCGCCGATAGAGGTCGTTCAGGTCCGATGTTGCAAACCGGCCACCTTCAAGCGGCACCAGGGGGCGCAGTTCCGGCGGAATCACCGGAATGACACGCTGTACCATCCACTCAGGCCTGTTCTCCGTGTGCTGATTGGCTGCACGGAAGGACTCGATCACCTGCAGACGCTTCAGTTTCTTCTTCTTCCGCATCTGGGAGGTTTCGTTTCTCACCTCTTCACGCAGACGGTAGGCCGTCTCGTCCAGCTCCAGATTGGACAGCAGCGCCTCAATAGCTTCGGCACCCTCTTTGACGATAAATTTATCCTCATCGTCATCATCCAGGTCGAAGTTGTCTTCAGGAAGCTGGGCGAAGATATCAAACTTCTCCTCTTCGCTGATCAGATCCCCGCGCTTGTATCCCAGATCTCTGGCCAGGCCCGGGTTAACCACCACGAACGTCTCATAGTAGACGATCCGCTCCAGGTTTTTGGATGAGAGACCCAAAAGATAGGCGATCTTGTTGGGCAGGGATTTGAAGTACCAGATGTGGACCACCGGTACAGTCAGGGTCAGGTGACCCATTCTCTCCCGACGGACCGCTTTTCGTGTCACCTCGACACCACACCGGTCACAGATAATGCCCTTGTAGCGAATTCTCTTGTACTTGCCACAGTGGCATTCGTAGTCCTTCACCGGACCGAAGATCTTTTCACAGAAAAGACCGTCCATCTCCGGTTTGAAGGTCCGGTAGTTGATGGTTTCCGGAGTCAGCACCTCTCCGTGTGAACGGGAGAGGATCGTCTCTGCTGAAGCCAGTGAGATGCCGATGTTGTTGAAATCCTTAGAAACAGTCAGTGTTTTCGTAGTCGGCAAGGAATTACCTCCGATAATCTTGGTTTATCACAATTTAGTCGATATGGATTTCGAGACCGAGACCCATAAGCTCCCTCAGCAGTACCTTGAATGATTCGGGAACATCTCCTTCAGGCAGATTTTCACCTTTGACGATCGCTTCGTAAACCTTGGAGCGACCCTTCACATCATCACTCTTCACGGTCAGCATCTCCTTGAGGATACTGGAGGCTCCGTAGGCGTAGAGTGCCCACACCTCCATCTCACCAAGACGCTGGCCACCAAACTGGGCTTTACCACCCAGCGGCTGCTGTGTAATAAGGGAGTAGGGACCAATGGAACGGGCATGCATCTTGTCCTCAATCAGGTGATTGAGCTTCAGCATGTAGATATATCCAACGGTCGTCTCCTGATCCATCTGCAGACCGGTCTTGCCATCATAAAGTCTGACCCGGCCATCTTTCGGCAAGCCTGCCTTCTCCAGCTGCTCCTGGACCTGTTCGTACGAGGCACCATCAAAAATGGGTGAAGCAAACTTCACACCCAGCTTCTTGGCTGCCCATCCGAGTATGGTTTCATAGATCTGACCCAGGTTCATCCGTGAGGGTACACCGAGTGGGTTCAGCAGAATATCAACAGGTGTTCCATCCTCCATGTACGGCATATCTTCAACGGGGACCACCTTGGCGATCACACCCTTGTTACCGTGACGGCCGGCCATCTTGTCACCCACCTGAAGCTTACGCTTCTTGGCAACATAGACCTTGGCTTTCTGGATAATTCCTGGTGGCAGTTCATCCCCTACCTGGATCTGATACTTGCGTCTCTTCGCTTCAGAGTCAATTCTCCGACGCTCCTGACGGTAGTTTTTGAACAGCAGCTTGACATGTTCAACCAGCTTCTCATCGGTAGCCCAGTCAATGTTCTCATTGATATCGATCGGATCGAGCTGCTCAAATACCGATTTCTTGTACTTCTCGCCTTTTGGAATCAGCTCATAGCCTCCAAAATCTTCCACGCCCGGTGAGGTCTTGTCACGGAGCAGGGCGTACATCTTGTCTGCCCAGCTTTTGTTCAGCTCACTCAGCAGTTTGGCATAGCGCTCATTCTCCTGCTCAACCATCGCCTTCTCCTCTTTCCGGGAGATCTGCTCATCACGCTTACGGCTGAAGAGTTTGGTATTGATGATGGTTCCGGCCACTCCCGGAGGTGTTTTCATGGACGCATCCTTGACATCCCCGGCCTTATCACCGAAGATGGCGCGAAGCAGCTTCTCTTCAGGAGTCGGATCTGTCTCCCCTTTCGGAGTGATCTTTCCGACCAGGATATCGCCATGCTTCACTTTGGCACCTACACGGATAATTCCCCGCTCATCGAGGTTACGTGTCGCCTCCTCACTGACGTTGGGGATCTCACGGGTGAGCTCCTCTTCTCCCCGCTTGGTATCGCGGACCTGCTGCTCGAACTCTTCAATGTGGATCGAGGTGTAGATGTCCTCCTGAACCACCCGCTCACTGACGACGATCGCATCCTCAAAGTTGTAACCGCGCCACGGCATAAACGCCACCAGCAGGTTACGGCCCAGCGCGAGTTCGCCCTGGTCGGTTGAGAAGCCATCAGCCAGCGTATCGCCCTCGCGGACTCTATCTCCCACACTGACGACGGGTCGCTGGTTAACAGTCGTATCCTGGTTACTCCGTTCGAATTTCTGAAGCTTATAGCTTTTGACGCCTTCGTCGAAGAAGCAGTGCTGCTCAAGATCATCCCGTTCGTACTTCACGCGGATCTCAGTACCGCTCACATATACCACCTCGCCATCTCCCTCTGCAGAGATGATCGCTCTGGAGTCTTTTGCTGCTCTGTGCTCGAGACCAGTTCCGACAACCGGTGCTTCCGGTCGCAGCAGAGGTACTGCCTGACGCTGCATGTTTGAACCCATCAGAGCCCGGTTGGCATCGTCATGCTCGATAAACGGAATCAGCGCGGCAGCCAGCGAGGTAATCTGGTTCGGCGCGACATCCATATACTCCACCTGATCCGGTGTGGCCAGATCGTAGTTCCCTTCGCGGAACCTGGAGAAGATGGCATCATTCATGAACGTCGACTCCGGAGACAGCGGCGCGTTCGCCTGCGCAATAATTGTTTCATCCTCCTGTTCAGCCGCCAGGTATTCAATCTCTGTTGTCACTGTGCCATCTTTTACGCGGCGGTACGGAGTCTCGATGAAACCAAACTCATTGACCTTCGCATGCACACACAGTGATGAGATCAGACCGATATTGGGCCCCTCAGGTGTCTCGATCGGACAGAGTCGTCCGTAGTGGGTGTAGTGAACGTCCCGCACCTCGAAACCTGCCCGCTCACGTGTCAGACCACCAGGACCCAGTGCAGACATCCGCCGCTTGTGCGTCAGTTCGGCAATCGGGTTGGTCTGGTCCATAAACTGAGACAGCTGATTGGTACCGAAGAAGGTGTTGATCACACTCGAAATGGTTCGGGCGTTGACCAGATCCTGCGGCGTCAGCTGCTCTGCATCTCTGGAGTTCATCCGCTCACGGATAGTCCGGCTCATTCTCGCCAGACCGATGGCAAACTGCTGACCCAGCTGCTCTCCAACGGTCCGGACACGCCGGTTACTCAGGTGGTCAATGTCATCCACATGAGATTTCAGCTCCTTGAGACGGATCACCTCTTTGACAATCGCAACGATATCCTCTTTGGTCAGGTACCGCGTATCCAGATCCACATCAAGCTTGAGTCGCTTGTTGAGGCGGTAGCGACCCACTTCACCCAGATCGTACTTCTTGTCACTGAAGAAGAGTCGCTCCAGTACTGACCGGGCTGTCTCAGGGTCCGGCATCTCACCCGTCCGGATCTGCTGATAGATCTCACCCAGTGCTGTGGTTTCGTCATGAGTGGAGTCCTTGCGTAGCGTATTCATGATGACGGAGCGCTCTGACTCCTCCGTGCTGATTTTCTGAACCAGTACGGTTTTCAGACCGGCCTCCTTCAGCAGGCCGTAGTCGTCTTCGGTCAACTCATGATCTCGCTCCAACAGAACTTCTCTCTTGAGCGCCTCTTCAATTTCACCGGTCTCTTCGTCGACCACCTCTTCTGTTTTCTCAACGACAATGTCTGTCGCCAGCCGTCGCTCAACCAGATTGTCATTGTACGACTTTTTGCTTCCGAACTTGATATCTTCGGAGAGCTCAAACAGATTGAGAATGTCGAGATCCGAGCTGTAACCCAGAGCTCTCAACAGCGTCGATGCAGGAACTTTTTTCTTCCTGTCGATGTAAGCCCAGAGGACATCGCGGATGTCGGTGGTGAACTCAATCCATGACCCCTTGAACGGGATAACCCTGGCGGAGTATAGCTGGGTGCCGTTCGGGTGGACTGACTGGCCAAAGAAGACACCAGGAGAGCGGTGCAACTGACTCACAATGACTCTTTCTGCACCGTTAATCACGAAAGTTCCCCGTTCCGTCATCCAGGGAAGATCGCCAAGAAATACCTCCTGTTCGATGGTCTCCGATGCTTCATCACCATCATCGACTGTGGAGAGTCGCAGTTTGGCTTTCAACGGTACCGCATAGGTGAGGCCACGCTCCTGACATTCACTGATGGAATATTTTGGCGTATCTACAGAATAGTAGATAAATTCCAGAATGTGAGTTTCACGCGAATCGACAATGGGAAAGTTGTCGTTGAAAATCCGCTGTAACCCCTGATCCTTTCTATCTTTGGGGGCTACATCCAGCTGGGTAAAATATTCGAAGGAGGCGAGTTGGATATCCAGAAAATCCGGATAATCTATAACTTGTGTCGTGCGGCCAAAAGTTAAACGGTCGGTAAACGGAATTTTCTCCATAGTATTACTCAAAAGGATTTTCTCCTTTGGTTAAAAATAGGGATAAGGAACAGTAACACGTATTGCGCCCCGATACAGGCAGACCTTCAGATCAGCAGGATCAGACAAGACGCCAATAGCCAATACCGAAGAACGATATTGGCTATGGCAAATTGTGCGGAACGGATAAGTTACTTGAGTTCTACCTCTGCACCAGCCTCTTCCAGCTGTGCTTTCAGCTGCTCGGCTTCCTCTTTTGATACTCCCTCCTTGACATTGTTCGGAGCTCCGTCCACCAGCTCCTTGGCCTCTTTAAGACCCAATCCGGTAATACCGCGGACCTCTTTGATCACTGCGATCTTCTTGGCACCGGCACCTTTAAGCACAACTGTGAATTCAGTCTGCTCCTCTGCATCACCGCCTTCACCGCCACCGGCGGCTCCGCCAGCGACAGCAACTGCTGCAGCTGCAGGTTTAATATCATACTCCTCTTCGAGTACTTTTGCGAGTTCGTTGGCTTCTTTGATGGTCAGGTTGACCAGTTGTTCAGCTATTTCTTTGACGTCAGCCATTTTGTTATATCTCCGTTGGTAGAGTGATTAGAATTAAACTGAGTTATGATTCGTCGCCTTTTTCGGCAATTGCCTTGATAGCACCCGCTAGTGTGCCACCTTGTGATTGAAGTCCGCCAACAATGTTGTTGACCGGAGACATCAAAAGCCCCATGATATCGCCGATGATCTCGTTCTTCGACTTCATCGAAGCCAGAGCATCGAGCTGAGAGTCACTGTAGTACTCTCCTTCGACCATGGCTGCAACAAACTGAGGCTTTTTGTGATCCTTGATAAAAGACTTCAGAATCTTTGCCGGAGCCGCCAGCTCCTCATTGACAAAGGCAAAGGCGTTGGATTCTGCAAGATGAGGGTAGAGATCTTCATATCCACCCACCTCCTCCAGAGCCCGTTTTACAAGAGTGTTTTTGTAAACTTTAAACGTCACCTCATCCTTTCTGAACTTCAGACGCAGATCATTGATCTCTGAAACCGAAAGGCCCTTGTAGTTTGTGATATACAAGGCATTGGAGTTAGTCACGTTCTCGGTAATCTCTTCGACTACCGCTTTCTTCTCTGCTAATGTGGCCATCGCTAGTTTCGGTTTGCGTTTCTTAGATGGATGTGATGGACGATCGGCTCACCGGAATACCAGGACCCATTGTCGTGCTGATATATGCACTTCGAATGTAGTGTCCCTTGGCTGATGCCGGTCGGAGTCTGTTGACCGTCTGCAGAAATGCCTGGGCATTCTCCCGCAGCTCATTGGCATCGAAGCTCGCCTTTCCGATCGAGGTGTGCAGGATCCCATATTTGTCAACACGGAAATCCACTTTACCCGCCTTGAACTCCTTCACAGCGTCGGCAACATCCATGGTCACTGTCCCACTTTTCGGATTGGGCATCAGACCTCTGGGACCAAGAACACGGCCCAGCTTTCCGATTTTACCCATGACATCCGGAGTGGCAATGACGACATCGACATCGGCCCATCCCTCTTCAATCCGGGTGATATAGTCGTCCAGCCCCACATGATCAGCGCCGGCCTCTTCAGCTTCCTGCTGCTTGCCTTCACTGACCAGAGCAAGGACACGAATCGACTTACCGGATCCATGGGGGAGAGCTACCGTGCCACGAACCATCTGGTCCGCATGTCTGGGATCTACACCCAGCCTGATGTCGAAATCTACAGACTCATCGAAACCCTTCTTCGCTGTCTGCTTGACCAGGTCGCACGCCTCTTCCAGGGTATACTCGATATTCCGATCGATCAACTCCTCGGCCTGTCGGTATTTTTTACCACGTTTTGCCATTTCAAACCATCCTTTAATTTTCCCGGATTACTCGCAGTCCCATGCTTCTGGCCGTACCGGCGATCATCTCGGCAGCGTGATCCAGATCAAATGCATTCAGATCCTCCATCTTCTGCTCTGCGATGTCACGGCACTGCGCCCAGCTGACCTTCCCCACCTTGGTTCGGTTGGGTTCTCCGGAGCCCGATTTGATCTTGGCTGCCTGTTTGAGAAGGACGGCTGCAGGAGGCGTTTTGGTTTTGAACGTAAACGACTTGTCTGCAAAGACCGTAATCTCAACCGGAATGACGGTACCCGCCTTGTCCTGGGTCTGCGCGTTAAATGCTTTACAAAACTCCATAATGTTGATCCCGGCCTGTCCCAGGGCGGGGCCAACGGGTGGTGCAGGGTTGGCCTGACCTCCCATAATCTGGAGTTTCAGCACATTTTCTACCTTTTTTGCCATATGACAGAATCAATTAGTGATTCAACTTCTGTTGTTAGCGGCGTAATAGCTCAGTTTTGCATCTATATCTCAGGTAGCGGATTCAACCTGGTTCACATCTACCTCAACTGGAGTTTTGCGACCAAAAATGCTCACAAGAACCCGAAGCTTCAGTTTATCGGCATTTACCTCCTGAACCGTACCATCAAAATCTTTGAAAGGACCGGCAATGACCTTGACCAGATCCCCTTCACTATAGGGTATGTCAACCACGCCCCCCTTCTCCATCATCTGGCTGTCGTGAACACGGCCAAGAATCCGGTCGACTTCAGATTTCTTCAGTGGTGTGGGGTGACGGTCATTCTTCCCGGCTTTCAGAAATCCGAGACTTGAGGGCGCACTCTGGATAAAGTTATTGACCTCCTCATCATAAGCGGCCTCCACAAGAATGTATCCAGGAAAGAAATTCTTCTCCCGGGTTCTCTTCTTCCCGGCCCTGATCTCGACAATCGTTTCCGTCGGAATCAGAATCTCTCTGATCTTATCCTCGAGCCCTTGCTCCTGGATCTCCCGTTCTAGATATTTTTTTACTTTCTTTTCATGACTGGAGAAGCATCTGACAACATACCAGTCGTGCGTCTGTTCAGCTGTCATCTATATATTACATCTAAAATTGTACTATAAATCTGGTCAACACCGAAAATAAAGGCTGAGAGCACAATCGTAAACACCACAACGATGATGGTATTGTCGATAAGCTCCTGCTGGGTGGGCCAGCTTACTTTCTTGAACTCGGTCTGGACTCCTTCAATAAATTCTCTAATCTTCTTCATGCTGAATACCGTTTTAAAGTCCTGAAACGGGAGCTTGTGAAACCGCGGGAAGGGTGCCGGTTTCCTGATCGGGACATGGTATGAGTGCAACTGTCTGTCCGACCTCACCAGCAGTAAACGATTCACCTGCTCCAGGTGAACTACCGTTAAACGGCAACGGTCACTCCTCCAGTCGCCACAACAGACAGGCACCCCATGGAGAATCGACTCACCTCTTCTTTCCGTACCTTTCTTTTCTTGTTGACTCTGTAACTGTACTTAATTACCGCAACTCATCATTTAATCAAGCACGGGTGGAGAGACTCGAACTCCCAACCTGCGGTTTTGGAGACCGCTGCTCTGCCAGTTGAGCTACACCCGTCTAAAGATAGCAAAAGACGAAGCCTCTTCAGGCTTCGTCTCTGCATCATTCAACTGATTACATCACGCATTTATTTTCGATACGACGCCTGCACCTACTGTACGGCCGCCTTCCCGAATGGCGAATCGGAGACCGGTCTCCATAGCGACCGGCTGAATCAGATTCACATTCAGCTTCACATTGTCTCCGGGCATGACCATCTCCACTCCGTCCGGCAACTGGCACTCGCCCGTCACGTCGGTTGTACGGAAGTAGAACTGGGGACGGTAGCCTTTGAAGAAGGGTGTATGACGTCCACCCTCATCCTTGCTCAGCACGTATACTTCGCACTCAAAGGATTTGTGAGGTGTGATGGATCCCGGCTTGCAGAGTACCATACCCCGCTGAAGCTGCTCCTTGTCGATTCCGCGAAGCAGAATACCGGCGTTGTCACCCGCCTGACCCTCATCCAGAAGTCGACGGAACATCTCGATACCTGTAACCACGCTCTTCATCGGCTTCTCAACGATACCGACAATCTCGACCTCTTCGTTGATCTTGACCACACCACGCTCGATACGTCCTGTAGCAACAGTTCCACGACCGGTAATCGAGAAGACATCCTCAACCGGCATCAGGAACGGCTTGTCCACATCCCGCTCTGGAGTCGGAACCGTCTCATCGACAGCCTTCATCAGTTCGACGATCTTCTCTTCCCACTGAGCCTCTCCGTTGAGAGCACCCAGAGCCGAACCCTGGATCACAGGAATATTGTCACCGTCAAACTCATAGCTGGAGAGCAGCTCGCGAACTTCCAGCTCAACAAGCTCAAGCAGCTCTTCGTCGTCAACCAGGTCCACCTTGTTCATGAAAACCACAATCTCGGGGACACCAACCTGACGGGCCAGCAGGATGTGCTCACGCGTCTGCGGCATCGGTCCATCGGTCGCAGCAACTACAAGAATGGCACCGTCCATCTGAGCAGCACCGGTCACCATGTTCTTCACATAGTCGGCATGACCCGGACAGTCCACGTGCGCATAGTGTCGCGCATCGGTCTCGTACTCCACGTGTGAGGTAGCAATCGTTATACCTCGCTCACGCTCCTCGGGAGCATTGTCAATATCAGCAAACTGCCGGGCCACTCCCCCGTATACTTTGGCCATGACAGTCGTGATGGCAGCCGTCGTTGTCGTCTTGCCATGATCCACGTGACCAATCGTGCCCACATTCACATGGGGCTTGCTGCGTTGAAACTGTTCTTTTGCCATGATAAAATCTGGTTAACTTGTTTTATGTGTTTTTGTAGTACAGCTATGGACCTGAAGAGCCGATAGTCGGATTTGAACCGACGACCCCTTCCTTACCATGGAAGTGCTCTACCCCTGAGCTATATCGGCAGATTTTCAGAGAGCGGGCGACCGGAATCGAACCGGCAACATTCACCTTGGAAGGGTGACGCTCTACCAGTTGAGCTACGCCCGCCTGAGAAATTGTGAATCAACGATCCTTATCGCTTCTGTGGGTGGGGCAGGATTCGAACCGCCGGAGCACCGCTCCGGCAACACCATCCTGCCCTGACATCATCCATACAAGTACCACGCCCGGCATAGACACTGTCAACGACCCTTGTGTGGGGGGAGCAGGATTCGAACCTGCGAAGGCTTACGCCAACAGATTTACAGTCTGCCCCAGTTGGCCACTTTGGTATCCCCCCAAAGAATCATCAATAAAAAAACTGTTCCGAGTCTGCGGATCAAAAATCTACCGGTGGACGGAACAAGAGCCAGTGGCCGGATTCGAACCGACGACCGGCGGTTTACAAAACCGCTGCTCTACCAACTGAGCTACACTGGCCTCTTCAATACGTCAAACAGTCTCCGGGCATCGCCGGCTTTCTTTTTCACATCTCTCACAGCAGGGCGTACCCTGCCTTAGAACGAAAGACCCGAAATCTATAAACATTCCAAATTCAAGTCAACCTTTTTTAATACAGATTTGCTCCTGCCTCCTGAACCTTGCGATCAGAATCTTTCTGAACCTGTAACCAACTCCGAACATCTTTACCAGAAACCCCATCGCCGGTGCCAGATCAGCACATATGCAAAACGGAGGGTGATTATCAGAACAAGCAGGCCAAGAATGGTCCAGCCATAGATCTCAAGATACGTGCCGATGATCTGCCAGTTCTCCCTGACCAGCCACCCCAGCCCGATCAGAATAACATTCCAGAGCAGAGAGCTGATGGTCACACTGAGCAGCGTGTAGTTGAGCTTGGTGCGGTAAATCCCGGCCGTCAGTGCGATCACCGGACGAGCACCGGCGAGAAAGCGGTTCACGACAATGACCCACTGCCCCCAGCGCTGCATCCATTTTTTTCCCTTCTCAAAATAGCTGACATCTATCACCCGCGCCAGCCATAAATCTGAATCTTCTCTGTCTATGCGGTACCCCCAGTAGGTGCCGATGGCATACATACTCATAAAGCCGACAATCGAAGCGGTCGTTGTCAACATCAGCAAGCTGGTGAAGTTCACAACGCCGGCTGCTGCCAGATAGCCGCCGAATACCACAAAGAGATCCCCCGGAATGGGTGGGAGAATATTCTCCATGTAGGCAACCAGAAAAAACACAGAGTAGATACTGAACGGCGACAGTGTATAGACCCACTCGACCAGACGATCCAGAAACAGCTCCATCAGACAGCATCCGTTTTCACCAGTGCGACAGCATGCGCTGCAATTCCCTCTCCTGCGCCCAGAAAACCCAACTTCTCACTTGTCGTCGCCTTGACGGAGACGCGACCGACCTCCACCTGAAGCAGTGCGGCAACAGACTGCCGGATCGTCTCGATGTGAGGGTTCAACCGGGGCTGTTCGGCAATAACGGTCGCATCTACATTGCCAATACGCCACCCCTTATCGCCCACCATGCGACAAACTTCCCTGAGGAGTTCACCGCTATCTGCACCTGAATATTCCGGATCGGTATCGGGAAACCAGGTTCCGATATCGCCGAGGGCGAGAGCACCCAGAAGCGCATCTGTGATGGCGTGAAGCAGAACGTCAGCATCAGAGTGACCCAGTAACCCTTTATCATGAGGCAGTTCGACCCCCCCTATAATGCAGGGCCTCCCCTCTTCCAGCCTGTGAAGATCGTAACCATAACCAATTCTAAAATCCATCGGTCAAAAGCTTGCGCGCCATCGCCAGATCGGATGGCCAGGTGATCTTGAAGTTCTCCTCCGCCCCCCTGACCACCTTCACACCGCCACCGGCGAACTCCACCAGGGAGGCATCATCCGTTCCGATAAAGTCGTTCAGGCTTGCATGGTGAAAAGCATCGCGGAGCACCCGCTTACTGAAAACCTGCGGTGTCTGGGCCTGAATCAGCTCGTGACGGTCCGGGGTCTCCACCACATAGCCGCCATCACCGATCCGTTTGATAGTATCCTTGACCGGGATACCCGAGATGGCCGCCCCGTACTCTGCAGCTGCATTCAGGCAGCGGATCAGGATATCGAGACTTACAAAAGGGCGGACGGCATCGTGCACAACCACCAGATCAACCGCATCCAGGACCTCCGAGAGAGCGTTCTTCACGGAAGACTGCCGCTCTTCACCCCCCTCTGCCACATGAAACGGGATCCCTTCGGTCAACCGCTCCTCCATGGCCTGTACCCGCTCCACCCACTCACCAGATGTCGCGATGATTATCTGTTGCAACCCTTCGGCGCCGGTAAAGCGCGAAAGGGTGTGCTCAAGTATGGTTTTCCCACCAATCTCAATGAATGGCTTGGGAATGGGCCCGCCAATACGGGCCCCTCGTCCAGCTGCCGGTATGATCAGTGAAAAGTTCTCCACGGCTACAGGATCAGCATGGCGTCACCGAAGGAGAAGAACCGGTAGTCTTTCTCTTTGGCCTCTTCATAGGCTTTCATCAGCAGATCATATCCCGAAAATGCTGCAGCGAGCATCAGCAGCGTCGATTCCGGACGGTGAAAGTTGGTAATGACCGCCTCGGTAATCTTGAAATCGTACGGGGGATAGATAAACTTGTCGGTCCAGCCTGTGCCGGCCTTGGACATACCACTGGCCATCACACTGGTCTCGATGACTCTCACAGCGGTTGAACCGGCGGCAACCACCTTGTTCGTCTTGCTTCTGAGCGCCTCGTTGATCCGGTCGGAGGTCTCCTGTGAAATGTAGTAGTTCTCAGAGTCCATCCGGTGCTTCGTCAGATCCTCCACCTCCACCGAACGGAACGTTCCCCATCCGATATGTAGGGTGACCGGCAGGAACTCCACACCTTTATCTTCAAGCTTCTTGACGAGCTCCTCACTGAAGTGCATGCCGGCTGTAGGTGCGGCAACAGCTCCCCGATCGGTCGCAAATATGGTCTGGTACCGATCCTTGTCCTCCTCAACGGGCTCCCGTTCAATGTAGGGAGGCAGGGGCATCTCACCGATCTCATCCAGGATCCGGTAGAGCTCGTGGTTGGGTCCGTCAAACAGAAAACGGATGGTTCGGCCCCTGGAGGTGGTGTTGTCCACAACCTCGGCCATCAGTTCATCCCCGAAATAGAGCTTGTTACCGATCCGGATCTTTCGCGCCGGCTCTACCAGAACATCCCACAGCATGTTCTCCGGCTGAAGCTCTCTGAGCAGAAATACCTCGATATCTGCATCCGTCTTCTCTTTCTTCCCTTTCAGGCGGGCCGGAAAAACTTTGGTATTGTTGTAGACAATGACATCTCCCTCGTTCAGATACTTGTGAATATCGGCGAACGTCTCGTGAGTGATCGACTCATCTTCCCGCTTCACAACCATCAGCTTTGAACTGTCTCTCGGCGAAACGGGGGTATCCGGAACATTCAATTTTTCCGTTTCAAATTTGAAGTCCGTAAGTTTCATTTTCATCATAAGAACACAATCTTTTGAAGGCGTGAGATCAGCTGGAAATTAGCCCGCAAATATATTGATTTTAAGCCATATAACAAAGCTGTACCCTGTTTGAGCACAGTGAGGTTTCTGCTGTGACAGCTGGTTTTCCGATAGGCACCAACTCTTATCTGAACCTTGTTTCGTCTGAATTCTTTTTCGACTGAACCCTGGCAGATGATGTCGGGCTGGCTGGCGATCTCCTCCGAAGTGGCCTGATTAAAGTAGTGAAAGCAGAAACTCTCTATTACATAACGCAGAAACAGGATTTTGTTTTCCGTAATTATTTACTAAGTGGGTACCAATGATTATACTTATAGAGGGTAAGCAGCGTTTCCACGGGTACACTGCCTTCAGCACAAGGTGTGTCCGGAACTCCGGAAACGCCGTCGCATGAATCAAGTATGGAGAGTGATGATGAGTTTACACCGAAGTTTACCGAGACTGGCACTGCTGGCAATCCTGATGCTCGGCACCGTTTCTATCGCTGATGCACAACTGCGTGAAGATCTCGCGCGTCCGGGAGAGTATACCGGAGCCATCATAAAGACGGACAACTCCGGATCTCAGACGCTGAACAGCCTGATGGAGTCGATCAATATGGAGATGGGCCACTCCTACAGCATGAACTTCAGCAGCTTCGGGGGCCGTATGCAGAATCTTAATGCCTATACCAACCATATGTCTTTCGGGTTCAGCGATAAGCTGACCGGAAACCTGGACATTTCACTACTCCACTCCCCATTCGGTAACTCCTACATGCAGGCCGGAAATGATCTTGGTGCACGTGTCATCATCGACCGGGCGCAACTCGACTATCAGATATCGCCCAACACCAGCCTGTCTATCCAGTTCTCCCAGCGCCCCTACTCCTACTTTGGATCACCCTATGGAGCCTACGGGCCGGGCTATTCCGGCTACATGGGGGGCCGAAACGCCTACTGGTACTGACCGGATCTGAATGTCTGAAAACCGAGCTGAACGGGAAGGATTTCTTCTGAATGCTGCTATTGGATTTTTAAGTGTCCTCCTGCTGATTCTGGTTCTTGCACTTCTTCTGCGGGTTGTCTATCCGAGAATTCAGAGTGAACGGAGCGACAGGGACCCTGTACTGATTAGCAATATCATTCAGCTGGAGGTCCTCAACGGTTGCGGAGAACCCGGAGTCGCCAGCCTCTTCACCTCCACACTGCGTTCGTTTGGATTTGATGTGGTGGAGTCTGGCAATTTTGAGACGTTCGATATGACAGAAACTATTCTGATATCACGCAATGGAGACATGGCGAGCGCTAAAAGGGTGGCGGATGCCCTGGGAATTCCGGAAGAGCGGATCCTGATGGAGATGTCACCTGAGTTCTACCTCGATGCCACTCTGGTTATCGGGTCGGACTACCAATCACTAAATATGGACTAGATAACTCTATATGACCAATACTTCTGAAGCAATTACCGGACAGTACAAGAGACTTGATGCAGAGAGTACCGCCGATTCCGGCAAACTGATCGATTGCATAACGGAAGCCCTCCTTGAGAAGAAAGCGAGGGATATCGTTATGCTGGATGTCCGAAAGCTGACCACTCTGACAGACTACTTTATTATCTGTCACGGAACATCAGAGACACAGATCCGGGCTCTGGCCAATAACGTGATGGACAAAACCCGGGATGAACTGGGTGAAAAAGTGTGGAAGCAGGAAGGAATGGATGCCAGAAGGTGGATTATTCTGGACTATGTCAATGTGGTCGTGCATATTTTCAACGAGGAGAAGCGGAACTACTACGGCATAGAGAGGATGTGGAGTGATGCGGTAACAACCGAGATCACCGGTTGATACACACCCGGGTGCGACTCTCCCGCTGTGGATCGCGACTCCCTGACAGAAGACCATACAGAGGTGCAGCATGAAGAGCCAGATTACCCGTCCCATACAGACTCTTCTGCTGGTGACTGCGGTTGTCGTGCTCCTCTACAGCGGGTTCGAATTCTATATGCAGGATGCGCTTCCCGATGAGGATGTAGCGGGAGAGCTGATCGACTCCAGCCTGGACCAGGCAGAGGCACTCTACCAGGAGATCAGCGAAACATTCCATCAGGAGACCCTGCAGCTGAGCCAGCAGATCCGGAACCGACTGACCGAGAGCACATCCCAGCAGGTCATCCATGCAGAGATGCAGCGGTTTCCGTTCTGGGGCAGCTTCCTCTACAGAGACCAAAATCTGATCAGCTGGGAGGGGTTTGTGCTTCGCACACTTCCCGATCTGGGAGATCTTCCGGATGACTCGCTCCATGTCGACATCTACCGGCAGAATAACATCACGTTTCTGCTGGGTACCGTCTCGTTTACGCTCGGGGAGGATCGTTTTTCACTCTTCACGACCCGCCGTCTCGAACAGAACAACGTCATACCGATTGCACGGGAGCAGGAGTACAACCTCACCGATCATCCCGACCTCCAGGGGATGTATCCGGTCACCTTCACCTTTTTTGATCCTCCTCCCGGTGAATTGACGGATATTCGTCAACTGGACAGAGATTCGGATATCTCCGGCTATGTCTATGCTGACGAAGAGGAGTTCGAGGCCTATGTTGCAGGCATAGAATCGGACATCAGCCGTGTACGCACCCTCTTCCATACGATGCTCTTCATTCTGGGCGCCTCCCTCTTCTTCTTCTGGTCCTGGTCGCTCCGGTCGTGGACCAGTCTGCTCCTGCAACTCACAGTTATTCTTTTTGCCTGGACCATCTTTGCCCGTTCAGAGATCCCGGTACAGTGGATCCCCCAGTTCTTCCCGGACAAGGAGGGTGTGGAGCTGATGTCACTCAGTGCCATCTCCTTCTACACCATTCACGCCATCTTCACCTCGTTCGTCGCCTTTTCACTGATCACGACCCTGACGCGGAAGTGGAAGCTCTCCAGCCCCGAGAAGCATTTTCAGACCTTTATCTATACGCTTCTTCTGGGGGCTGTCAATGTTGTTGTCATCATCTTTTTTCTGAACACCACCTTTGAAACCGCGATGTCGGCGCGCATATGGCTGCTCGATCTCGAGCTGATTCCAGATCTCGCCAGCTGGATTCTCTTCATCTCCACAGGCATCTTCCTGTCGGCCGTTGCCGCACTGCTCACCTCCTCCTGGTGGTTCCTGTTCATCAACGAGAGGGACAAGACCACCGTCATCGTCGTGATCGCCGGCTTCAGCTTTGTGGTCTTCTACTTCATTGCCGAGCAGTTCACCAGCCTGTCGCTCTTTGAAGGGTGGAAAATACTGCTCAGCGTCGCCCTCTTTATCACCTTTATCGGAAGTGCCGTCTACATCTACCGGAACCCCCGGGCCTTCCTCCAGATGTCCGGCTTCCGCCTGCTTCTGCTCTGTACCCTGCTCACGTCGACAGCAGGGTATGTCATCTACGCGCGAGCCTACTCCATGCAGATGGATGAGCAGCTGATCACCACAGCCACCGAATTTGCCGCAGAAGAGGATGAGAGCGCCAGGGAGGCTACCTATGAGCTGCTGATGACGCTGGAGCGTGAACTCAGGCACCTCTCAGCCGGAGACATCGAGAACCGGCGCTCCTCTGTCGGGGCCCAGTTCCAGCGGACCTTGCTGAACAGCCTCCGGGAAGAGTGGCGACGCTACTCTTTTGATATCCAGCTGATCGATGCCCGGGGAACCCTGATAGACGACTACGCCACCAACTTTGACTCCCCGGGAGCAGGCCTCTTCAACCTCTTCTACATCGAGACGGTCTATCGGCAGGAGCGTATTCAGCCTGAATCCAACCGACCTGTCATCCAGAGCCGGCCCACCTCTCTGCCCAGCGACGACTACACCACCTACTACCGCGGCTGGATTCCGCTTTACGGCAGCCTTGCCACTGATGATGAGAACGGCCAGGTTGCAGAAGAGGATGGCGAGCGGGCTATCATCGCCTGGATAGTTGCCACCATCTACATTGAACGGCCCGATTTCAACAAGCCGATCCGGGCCGTGCTCGCTGCATCGACGGTCGACGACTGGCGCACCTCCTACTATCTGGCGGAGTACGTCGATGGCCAGCTCGGTAAAAGCGCAGTTAAAGGGATCTATGCCAGCCAGCCAAAGTACAGACGTCTCGGGGAGAGAGAGCGTCAGATCGCCCGGACCGATTCGATCGCCTTCATCTCGAACCTGACCTCCCACGGCACCTACCGCGAGCTGCTGCTCAATCGAGGTGAAGAGAGCGTGATCAAAGCCAGCACCCCTCTGCCGGCACTCAACAACCACATCTTCGCCTACTTCCGGTTCAATGTTGTGCTTCTGATCGCCGGGCTTGTCCTCTTCCCCCTCTTCTCTCTGCTGGGGCTCCGTACCTTCAGCCTCTTCAGCCAGAGCCGGCGTTTCCAGAGCCGCCTTCTGGACGGCCTGGCCCTGGCCACGCTCCTGTTCCTCGTGCTCCTGGTGGTGGCGACCCAATATGCAGTGAACCATCAGAACGAGAACAATCTGAAACGGGAGATGGTGACCAAGCTGGACAATCTGGCGGAGGCCGTACTCTTTGAGCAGCGCCAGCAGGCAGCGGCAGGCTCGGAGTTCATCCCACTGTCCCGAATCTCCTCGCCACTCAACGCTGATGCTATCTTCTACCGTGACCAGTATGTGGCAGAGACGACAACTCCCCAGATTTTTCAGCAACATCTGCTGCCCCAGATCCTCCCTTATCCGGTCCACGACTTCCTCTACAACCGCCAGAGAACACACGACACCCGGATTGTCAGCATCGGGAATGAGATGATGATGGTTGGCTACCGCCTGATCATTACAGAGGAGGATGTCCCCCTCGGTGTTGTGGCCATCCCCACATTCCTGCAGTCCCCGCTCTACATGGAGCAGTTGCTGGAGACCACCAGCTACCTTCTGGTCACCTATCTGCTGATCTTCGGAATCTTTATCATCGGCACTGTACTGATGGCTGCCCGTCTGACACGGCCACTGCACTACATTCAGGAGGGGCTGAACCGGATTTCGGGAGGAGACCTGGAGACTACGCTGACTGTCCGCAGCCAGGATGAGATCGGAGCTCTCTCGGTCGCCTACAACACCATGGTGGAGAAGTTGAAAAAGCTTCAGACCGAACTGGCTCGGGCCGAGCGGGAAGCAGCCTGGAAAGAGATGGCCCGGCAGGTCGCCCACGAGATCAAAAACCCGCTGACACCGATGAAACTGAACCTGCAGCATCTGAAACGGCAGCTGCAGAATGAGCCGGATCCCGACTCGAAGCTCCACCGGAATATCGAGAGGGTGACCGCCAACATCATCGAACAGATCGAGTCACTGAACAAGATCGCGTCAGACTTCTCCAACTTCGCCAATCCTGTAAATGTGGAGTTCCAGCGGGTTGACCTCAACAGCCTGATCAACTCGGTCGTTGAGTTCTATGAACCAGGGTACACCGGCGATCCGGACCATAATGGCCAAATCCGACCGGCGTTGACAAAGGAGCCGCTTGAGGTGATGGGATCCGATGAAGATCTCCGCCGGGCACTTATCAACCTCGTCAAAAACAGTTTCGAAGCCACCGAGAGTGATACCCGGCTAGAGGTCCGGTCGGCCCGGAACGAGAAGATGGCGGTCATCGAGATTGAGGATAACGGCGCCGGCATCTCTGAAGAGGTCCGGGAGAAGATCTTTGTTCCGAACTTCTCCACCAAATCGAGCGGAACCGGTCTGGGGCTGGCCATCACCAAGAAGATCATTGTTGCCCACGGAGGCGAGATCACCTTCCGGTCCGAGGTGGGCAGCGGAACCATCTTCACGATCCGCCTCCCGCTGGCCAACGGCAGCAGTACCTGAACCCGCAGGGGAACAATGCTGGTACAATAGAGACTGCCCCTTGCCGTTTAGCAGCTGTATCTCTTATCTTAACCCGTCTGCCCTTCGGTAAATCATCAAGGCCGAAGCGGTTCAAAAATCTTATCTCTTCGCGCCCCAATGCCGCACGCTACATTAACCAGGATCAGGGATAAATTTGTCCCGGTGATCAAAGAGAGGGTTCTTCCTGAAGCAGCCAAAACCCTGAAGGTCGGCTTCCCGATCATGATCGCCCAGCTGCTACAGATGTCGATGAACTTCATTGACACAGTCATGGCCGGAAGACTCTCCGCTGTCGATCTTGCGGCCGTCGCTGTAGGGGGCAGTCTGATGATGCCATTTATGGTCTTCGGTATGGGAACAGTGATGGCGATCAACCCTATCGTCGCACAGAGTGCCGGAAGCAGAAGATTTGACCAGATCGGCACCAGTCTCAGACAGACGCTCTGGGTCAGCCAGCTGTTAGCCCTCCCCTTTTTTCTGATCCTCCGCAACCTCGACAAGCTGATGATCCTGATTGGAATAGAGGGCGAAGTGATACCCGTCGCCGGTGGCTATCTGAAAGCCATCTCCTGGGGAATGTTCCCCGTGATGGCCTACGGGGCCCTCCGTTACTTCAATGAGGGGCTCTCTGTCACCCGGCCTGGCATGTATGCAGCACTCATCGGGCTCATCTTCAATATCCCGCTGAACTACATCCTGATGTACGGTTCTTTCGGTTTCCCGCCTCTTGGCGCCATCGGAACCGGTTACGCTACAGCCACCGTCTATCTGCTGATGTTCCTGTTTATGATGGGATTCACGTGGAGGTTTGAACCCTACCGCCGCTTCCACCTGTTTGACCGATTTCGTCTGCCAGAGAAGCGCAGTCTGAAAGAGATTCTGGGACTCGGCCTGCCGATCGGTGTAAGCTCCGCCATGGAGATGTCGCTCTTCGCCATCGTCAGCCTGATGATGGCCACACTCGGCACCGTCGCTGTTGCAGCGCACCAGATCGCCATCAACGTATCCGGCATGACCTACATGATCCCATTCGGACTCTCCATGGCGATCACGGCACGGGTCGGCCACTCTGCAGGCCGCGGTGATACGGCCGAAGCACGCTTCCGGGGATATATCGGTGTGGCTCTCTGTACCCTGTTCATGTTTCTGACGGCAATCCTCATCATCCTCTTTCCCGACGTGATCGCCAGCATCTACACCGTGGATATGGAGGTGGCTGCGCTTGCTGTCCAGATGCTCTTCATGGCGGCTATTTTCCAGCTCTCCGACGGTCTGCAGGTTGGCGGATTCGGAGCCTTGAGAGGCCTGAAGGATACCCGCTTCCCGATGGTTGTCAATATCATCTCCTACGCCGGTGCCGGTCTCTCACTGGCCTGGTTGTTCGGAATCCACCTCGACTATGGACCTATCGGCCTCTGGACCGGTCTGATCACTGGCCTCACCCTGGCGGCCATCATGCACAACATCCGGTTCTGGTGGAAGACCCGTCCGGACAGATCTCTTCCGGCTGAACCTGAAAAGGTCGGATCTGGATCTGGGGGAGCGGCTCATGAGAAGGCCCGATCTGAAGGTGCTGCTGAGCGGACAGGGGCTGAAGCTGAAGAAGCTGAGCCCGTGATTGGACATCATACAGGTAAGAGTAGTGGAGAGGAGACTGAAGAAGCTGTGAGCGAGTCGCTGTAACCGCCAGTAGACACTGCCCCTGCAGCACCCACCGACACACCGCATCCTCTGCAGCACCCACTGACACACCGGTCCCCTGCAGCACCCACCGACACACCATATCCTCTGCAGCACCCACCGACACACCGTATCCTCTGCAGCACCCACCGACACACCGTATCCTCTGCAGCACCCACCGACACACCGTATCCTCATTTGCCGGCTCTGCTTTGCGCGGGAGTGGCACGCAATTCCGTATGTCACCCGGTTCTTCTGCTGAATCTGCTGCGCACCTCCACATTCCGAACGAAACAGGCCCTTTTTCCGAACGATTTTCCGAACGAAACAGGCCTTTCAGACTGTTTCAGGATATTCGTCCCACGTCCACACTTATCCACGGACGCCCTCTCAAACCACCTCTTTCAGTCCTGACCGCCTATGGCCAGCTGGCTTCATCACATCTCTGTCAAAGTTCCAGATCATGCGTACAGTCAGCAGGTGATCCGTGAACAGATGAAGGAGCTTGTTGCGAAAACCGAAAGGCAGAAGAGGATCCTGCACCGGATCTACTCGGCGTCGGGCATTGAAACCCGCCACTCGGTACTCGATGATTTCAAGAGGAGCAGTGATCAGAGGTTGTTCTATAACGGCCACGGCAGCTCACCCGGTACCGGAATCAGAAATCAGGTTTACAGAGAGAAGGGGCGGGAGATGTTCGTGGAGGCTGCCCGTACACTGCTTCAAGAGAGTGGAACAGATCCTGATGAGATCACCCACCTGATCACCATCTCATGCACCGGATTTTATGCACCGGGACCCGATTTTGACATTATCCGGGGGGTGGATCTCGATCCAGCCACAGAGCGCTACCACCTGGGATTCATGGGGTGCTATGCCGCTATTCCGGGCCTGAAACTGGCCTCCCGACTCTGCAGAGCCAATCCCGATGCATCGGTCATGGTGATCGCCGCCGAACTCTGCACCCTCCATTTCCAGCATGGAGCCACCACCGATGAGTTGATCTCCGCCTCTGTCTTCGCTGATGGTGCCGCAGCAGCTCTTGTGACCTCCAGAAAACCAGAGGGACCCGCCATCGAGATCACCGGATTCGCATCAACACTGACCGAGGAGGGATCAGACGACATGGCCTGGACCATCGGCGACACGGGTTTCAACATGACGCTCTCTACCTATATTCCGGAACTTCTTGGGCGGAATCTGAACCGGTTTCTGGATCCCCTGCTGGAGAACTACCGGCTGAACCATCAGCAGATAGACTACTGGGCGGTCCACCCCGGCGGAAGAGCCATCCTCGACAGGGTTCAGACACAACTGGAGATCCCGG
>Ga0209487_1000503_pt1 | contig 35350 bp, 54 predicted proteins | sample Poulit2012_FD_187524 | JGI IMG/M metagenome (GOLD analysis project Ga0209487, IMG submission 187524) | Agricultural soil microbial communities from Georgia to study Nitrogen management - Poultry litter 2012 (SPAdes) (version 2) | ecosystem: Environmental > Terrestrial > Soil > Agricultural land...
CCACCGAGGCCCTGAGCTAACGCCACGGGCGCCAGCAGCAGGAACACCAGCAGCGCCAGCCCTACCCGCTTCACGGTCATTACAGCCTGTTTCACAGTGTCACTTCCTTTCATCCCGGCGCTTGCCAAACCTCGGATCGCGCCGAACGCAGCGGCGTTTAATCCACCGCAGGATACGCGACTCTGCCGCCCGCTGAATAGGCCGGGCGCGCATCAGGCGCTGGTCATGAGGGGCGGGCTCCAGCGGATCAGGGCGCGCAGCACTGCCTGCGCAACGTGCACCCGGTACGCGCGCGCGGCGGCCATGTCCTGCGGGTAGGCGTCTATGGCGGCCACCTCGAGCATGACTGCCGGGACGCGCACCGCGTCGATATACAGGCCGTTGTGATTGCTCATGCGGCTGCTCCAGACGCGGGACAGGCCGGACTCTGTAGCCAGCACGTCAGCCAGCGCCCGGGACTGCGGACGGCCGTCCTGGTAGTACACCAGGCCATAGGACCCCGGCATGTTGAAGTGCACGCTGATATACACCAGTGCGTCCGCTGGCACCGCCTGCCGCGCCGCGTACGTGGGCCGGGTATCATCCCCCCGCGTCAACAATACGGGCAGGCCCAGCTCCGTCAGCAGATGCTTGATAGTCAGGACTGTCTCGAGGTTCGCCTGCTTCTCAGTCATCCCCGGCGTCACGGTCCCCGGGTCATTCCCCCCGTGCCCCGCATCCAGGATGATCGCCCTCACGCTGCAGACCCTGTAGCGTCCACCCAGCCGCTGCCGTCCCACCAGATCGGGTGCCCGAGATCAGTGTCGAAATACAGGGCGCCCACCTCAGTCGGGCCCGGTGTCGGCCGGTCCAGTGTCGTGCCGAACGGCGGGGCGTACACGGTGGCCTTCAGGTCACTGCCCAGGATCTTACGGGCGCGCTGCCCGACCGGAGCGCCAGGGCGCACCACATACACCATGTCGTCATCGTCCAGCTCCGTGATCCACAGGATCGCGGGATCCAACAGACTACTCATGCGGCATCATCCTCCCTCTGGATGCGTAAACGGCGTGCCGTCCGGGTGCGTGAACCAGCCGAGCCCGTCCGGGTGCGTGAAATACAGCAGGTCATCCGGCCTGATTGCGCCGGCGCCTGTGGGGTCCAGGACCTCCACCTGAACTGCAGCGGCGAAAGCTCCGGGCGGCGTGAAATTATCCGCGTACTGCCGACCGACCATTGCGCCCTGCTCAGCGTTCGGTAACTGCGTCAGGCGCCCCACGTGCTCATTCCGCGCTTGCGTGCTGCCGAGCACCGTCAGGTTAGCGGTGCGGATCACGCGCGGCGTGAGGCCCCGCAGGACAATCCCCCGGGCTATGTCTTTCAGCACCAGCGCATCCTGAATGTCGTAACCGCGGATGTGCAGCGCCTGTTCACGGATGCCGTACCGCTCGCGGCTCGCTTCGATCGCGTTGCTGCCGTCCTCGCCGGGCACGAAATCCCCAGCTTCCAGCACCCCGAACTCACCGCTGATCTGCGTTCCCGTTTCAGTGACCGCACCTGTCGCGTCACCAAGGAAAAATTCAGCCAGAGTCCAATAAACGAAGGCGTTGAACCCAACGTATCTTAGTCTGCTCGCGCTTGGATCCATACCGAACTGCACACCTGAGCCCGTCCAGTACGCGATACCTTCCATCCACATGTTCGGCTCCCCGGGCCGCCGGACACGCCAGCGGCGGTGCTCACCCGTCCAGGGGATCGTGAATCGGGAGGGGAACCCGCTCTCCCCGGGGTATCGCCACTGCCCACTGCCGGGGCTTGTCTCCAATTGCAGCCAGTCAGTGCCCTGGAATTGCAGCTCCGCGCGCCGGTACTGCCGCCCGGTGACGCCGATCATGAGGGTCCCGTTGCTGTCAATCAGCTCGATCCCGTCGTCGTTTGAGGGGAGTACCCCCGGTACGAGCGGCCACGTGTCCGCGAATCCCCGGAACGCGCTGCCCGGGTACGCCTGCCTCGGTAGGTCCTCCCCCGGCTGCAGGTTCAAGTACCCGTCAGGCACTTCGAACCACGGTTCCGGGTGCGTCCCCCACTCTGTGAACGTCTCCCCGAGCAGCGCGTCCGGTCCGAACTGGAACCACGAGGGCTGCATCACTGGCTCGTCAGGCACGTGCCCGATGCCGGTGCTGGTGACGCGCGCGCGGTTCTTGATGAGAAACGGGTCAGCGCGGCCCTCAGTCACGTTGATCACGTGCTCAGGCCGCAGCACCACCGCTGGTGTCTCGTCAGCGTCCGGGCCGTACGCCGGCACAATCTGGAACGTGCCGTCAGCTGTTTCGCGGTACGTGGCGCCCGGGAACGGGGACAGCAGATCCTGAATCACGTCCAGCATCGTCACCCGCTCATCCGGGATCTGCGGCAGCAGGATGCCCCGCACCGGCACCAGCCCGTCATCCGGTCCGTATTCAGCGGGGCTCAGCAGCTCAGGCACGAGGGTGCGCAGGTCCGGGACTGGCTCGAAATCAAACCACGGGAACAAACCGGAATCCCGCCACGCGGTCAGCACCTCCGTGATCGCCGTCTGCGGACTGACGCCAGGCTCCCCGAAATCCCGCAGCACGGGCGGCGGCCACGCCGACGCCATGAGGCTTAGCATCGTCACGCCAGCAGCCGTATGAATAACCTCCGCGTTCTGCGTGGGGCGTGGCCAGATGAGCAGATCCGCGGTGCCTGAATGCTGGTAGCGTGCCAATTCCCGGAACGCGAGACGCGCTTCCGGGTCATAAGTGACGGTCAGGCTGTGCGCCACGTCGAAACCCACGTCTTGCGCTATGGCCTCCGTCACGTCCAGCAGGCTCCCTGTGTCCACGCTGGTGCTGCTGCGAATCCGGCCGAATGCGTTCGGGCCGAACCACCACACGAAATCTGAGATCACCCCGTACGCCAGCACGTGCCCTGTGACCTGCCCGCCCGTGTACACGTAGTCGCGGGCGGCGCGGGGTGCTACGTCCGCGCGGACCAGCGCTCGCGTGTTGCTGGCGGGCTGCGCTGGCTCAAGGTTAACGGCTGGCGGGATGCCCACGTCAGCTCACCGTGTAATCCCGGTCCCAACTGACCTCAAATCCCAACGTCAAGGTGTGGCTGGACTCTTTGACCATCGCCTCGCCCTCCTGGAACTGCAGCACCAATGCAGCTATCGAGCCGGAGCTCCCACTGCGGAACATCGCTCCGTGCACGTTCCCGTTCGCGTGGGCTGCTGCGGCTGTCATTGTCTTTGCTCTGCGGCGGCTCCGGGCCGTGTAATCACTGAGTGCGAACGCCTGCTGTGACGAATTGGGGGCGTAGTTCGGACTCCCGGAGGTCAGGTCCCCCGGTGTGAAGAATCTGCTCGCCAGAAACCGCGAAGCGTACCCCACCGTAGTCGAGTTGATGTTCAGGTTCCCGGGCCACAACACGTTGAGCAGGGCGTCCCCGAATAGATTCGTCAGGTTTGATGGGGCACCCCACAGGTCCGCGACATGCTCGCTTGTCCCGATGAGCTGATTACCCGCGTCGTACTCGTCTATTTGGACCGTCACCTGTTTACTGGCGCGGGGGTAGCGCATCGTGAGCTCATGGTCTACCCTGACTGCTTTCCCTGCCAGCAGACTAACCGTTATGGGGTTTCCGGAGGCATCGCGGACGCATTCGATGATTGCTGCATCCACGCGCCCCCACTGTTGATTCGGGCCGAGTCCAAACCCGTTAACGTTGCTGGCGGCCGACAGTTCTACCTGCCGCCACGAAACGATACGGAAAATCCAGTGATCATCATCGTAGTCTGCGATCACCTCCGAAGCGCCAGTGTTTCCCCTTTGGACAAACCCCGGCACCGAACTAATTTCGACGTGCCACCGCTCGAAAGGCTGCTCTGGCACCACCTGCGTAACATCCACCTGGACTTCAGTGGCGCTGACAAAGCTGGTGATTCGGGCGTTACTGCCGTCGTCCCACACGATCGCGCGGCCCACATCCGCAGCCTGGAAAAATGCGGCAGACGCTGTTACGGTGGCTCCTGACTGGCTGGCAGTAATGCTCCCGCTGCGCTCCTTAATTTCCGGCATGCTCCCAGACAAGGTAATCTCGTCAATCAACCGCGTGGGGGATGGTACGCCAGCAATCCGATCTAAGCCCGCGTCTGTGATCATGTTCGGGTGCCAATCCCCGCCCCAAACCTCCTCGCCTGTTTCCGCGTTAATTGCGGGCACGCGCTCACCAGTTTCCATGTCAATAAATGTGATGCGAGCGCGGCTACTCACGCTCATTTGTGCGGTTTTCCCGATCATCTCTTAAACCTCCCGATAGACGCCGATTACAGGCTCTACATCTAGGGTCACATGGTCCTGCACGTGAGGGTTAGCGCCGATATATAGCTCGTACTGCCCGACCGCTGGCTCTGCATCGAGGGCTACGTGGTCTTGCACGGCGTACTTGCGCACGTTGTCCTCGTACCGCCCGATTGTAGGCCGCACGTCGAGCATCACCGCGTCCTGCACGGTGCGCTGCAGGGTGTCGCTGATGTAAGCGTTGCTGAGCATGTCCAGCTGCACAACCCAGCCGCTCAGCAGGTAAACGTGCGTGCTGTTGTTTCCGGTGTTTTCAACTGTCCGAATGCGGACGCTCACGAACGGGTAGCGCTCGCTGGTGAGCAGGCTCAGGTCCGCGTAGAAACTGTATTCGTGCACCCCCTGCTGTGGGCCTTCCGTGGTGCGCCACACCTCGTGCCATTGCAGGGCTTGATTGGCGGCTGTCAGCTCAGTTCGGCTTTGAGCGACTTCCACCACGAGGGTGCGCGCGCCCGCCTGCCATGTTTCCTCCGGGTAGCACACCATCTCCGGTGGGTTATCATCAGTATAGTAATGATTGTACATAACGGCGGGCGCGAGGATATCACCCTCCTGCGAAACGCTGGTCCGGGTGATAGCCCACTGAGTGCGAAATGACACGCTCAGGCCGCGAATCCCGTACCGCCCCTGCTGCAGCAGGTTCTCACTCTGCACAATCACGTCGAAGTTCAGTTCCCGTTCCAGCAGCAGTGTGGGGCCGTCCAGCACCGGGGTAGCGATGCCCCAGGCGTCCAAATCAATCACCTGATCTGACGGCCCGTGCTCACAGGCGCTGCTGTAAATCGGCTGGTAACTGCCTTCCGCATCGCCCTTGAAGCGGGTTGTGGCGTCCAGCATCGGGGCGTTCGACTCCCCAAGCGGCAGGCGGGGCAGCTGAACGCGGAGCGGCTCACCACTCAGCCCGTCAGGGTTAAGCGGTGCACCGCTGAGCAGCACGTGATCCTCAACAGCCCGCACGAGGGTTGTTTCCTCGTAAATGCCGCGTGACGGACGCGCATCCAGCGCAACGGCGTCCTGAACGCGGAAAGGGTAATACGGCCCGGCGAGCACGGCCAGCTCCCCGGATTCCAAACGGAGCGGCAACCCCAGCGTGTCGCTGACGAGCAGCTGCAGCTGGATGCTGACCTGCGCCCGGTCGAGAATCAGTTCCTGATCCCCGTTCCACACGGTGTAAACCGTGAGATACAGGTCCCGCTGTATGCGGCTGTGGATCTGCGTCAGGTCCCCGGGCGGCTGGTAGAAGATCCACACGTCGGAATCCGCTACGGGAATGCCTGCGTGCAGGTCTGTGGTCAGGGTCGGGTTAGTGCCGGGGAAGGTGACGTTCTGGACGTATTGCTGTGTTTCCACGTCCCAGCGGGTGAGGTACACCAGCTGATTGTGCTCGTAAGCGACCACCATGCGGCCGCTCTGGTCGAACACGCCGGTTAGGCGGCGGCTCCCGTGCGGCAGCGTCTGCCCGAAAATGGGGGGGAGCAGGTCAGTGACCATGTGCCACTGCCCGCTGCCAGGCGGCCGCTCCTGCCACGCCTGAGCTTCAAACGCGTGCGTTAGCAGCACCAGCCAATTATGCCCGTACCGATCGCGGCGCGTGCCGTTCTTGATGTCCGCGACTTCCTCCGGCCCTGGCATGGGGAATATTTCAGCGAACCACGAGCCGCTCGGCACGCGCTCTGTGACGACGGGTGAGAATCTGGTCTGGTCGTCGCTCATGGCGCTTCAGCCCCGTTCCCGTTGCCGTTGCCGTTGCCGTCGGGCACGCTTTCCGGGTTGAACGGCCCGGTGCTCGCCGCCAGCACCTCTGTCGTGCCGGCGGTGAATATGGCGTCCACCGGCCGGAACAGAATCTCTGTACGCCACGCGCCGGGCCCGCCTTCCACGGTGTTACCCACCTGGATGATGCCCACGTCCTCTATTGGCACGGGATCCCCGAGCATCTGCAGGCTGACGCGCACCAGCTCACCCCGGTTCAGCGGCACGTCACGATAACCGCCTATGCTGGTGTTGACCTGCCCGACGGGGTGCGCTTCAATCTGCTTCAGCTGCCGGACTACGCCGCTGAACGCCAGGCCGGACCCCTGCACTACGAAGGTCACATCGTCGCCGGTGCCGAGGAGGCCCTGCACGCTGGTAATGATCTGCGACTGCACGAGCTGCAGGGTGAGGGGCGCGAACCTGATCACGGGCTCCGTGCCGAACCACTCGAACGGCGGTACGTGATCGTCACGCTGCCCCACAAACACGCCGGATTGAATCAGAAGGGTGTCAGTCACGGGGTCGCTCCTCCGTCCAGCTTATCCAGGCGCGGCAGGATGTTCCGCTGCACAGCGTCCACAATGCGCGCCAGCTGCTCGTCAGTGAACCTGCGCACGGCGGTACGGCTGGCCGGGTCCGTCAGGCTCTGCAGCTCGAGCGTATTGTTCTGTGTGATGCTCAGGCTGATTGACGGTGCGCTCCTGACCTGGCCGGCGCGGGCGCGTTCCTGTTCTGCACTGTCGCGGCCGCTGCCGCTGAATAGTCCGATGAGGCTGCCGACGAGGCCGAGGCCGCCGCTGATCAGGCTGCTTATGCCGATGCTGCCGCCGAGGAACGGGATAGATCCGAGGTCCATACCGCCGACGATGCTCTGACCGGCGCGTATTGCGCTGCTGAAAGCGTCCGCTACGCTACCGGATTCTATGGCGCCGATCAGGCCGTCTGCGAACTGGAAGCCGCTGTCTATGACGGTCTGCGCGAATTCGTCAGCACTGCGTTTCTGCTCGTCCAGCATGCGGCCGGCCTCTGCCAGCCCGCCGTCACCGTCACGACTCATGAGCCGCCCAACCTGCCGGGACCGGGCGCCCCACCTGTCGCCTGCCGCGCGCTGCTCAGGGGTGAGGCCCGCCAGGGGCAGCGGGGTGATGCTGCTGCGGTCCAGTGTCGGGAATTCGTCGAACGCCTGCACAGCGGCTGTGAGCGGCGGCAGGGCGCCGCGTATGGCTGTCTCCAGCCGGTGCGCGCCGCCGGTCAGTTCGTTTATTTCAGCGGTGGTCATCGGGAAGCGCGTTGTCAGGGCCTCCAGCGCCTCGTTGATCTGCTCAGCGGGGGCGCCAGCGTCTACCAGGGCCTGCACGGTGTCCCGCAGGATCAGTTCAGTGTCAGCCAGCATGGCGCCGGCACTGACGCCGCCACCCTGGCCTGTGAACGGGCTGCCGAAGTCCATTTCTGCAGCGCGTTCCCGCGCGCCCTCGATGATGCCGCGCGCTATGGCCCGCCCTGTGGGCTGCCAGCCGCCCGGCGGGGTCAGCAGGACCGGAAACTCATTGAAAGCCTGTTCAGCATCCTCCAGGCTGCCGGTGAGTGTCTCGAGCCACTCCCGGATCTGCGCCTGGCTGGTCGGCACGTGCCGGGTCAGCATTTCTATGGCTTGATTCGCCTCGGCCACTGTGAACCGCTGCCCGCTTGCCAGCATGCCCTCGAGCGTGTCGCGGGCTATGGCTGCAGCCTCAGACCCGAGGGCAACTGCGCCAGCGCCGTATGACGGGCCGGTGTACCCGCTCAGGTCAGCTTCCATAGCCCGCGCCCAGCGTTCCCGCGCGGCCTCGATGATGTTCTGTGACCGGTCCAGCTCAGCCAGCAGCTCCTGCTCCCGGGTGGTCAGGTATGCCAGCTCTGCGTCTGTCACCTCGTCGTAATGATTCCGCAGCAGCTCATCCCGGGCGGCTTGCACGAGCCGCAGGCGGGTTTGCAGGTCAGCGGTACGGGCTTCTTCCTCGTCCACCCCGCTTGCTACCAGGCGGTTTGTGATGTTCAGGGATCGCAGGCCCGCTGATGCGAGGTCAGCGAATACACTGTCCACCGTTGCGACTACTACAGCCTCAGCAGCCGCTGCTGTAGTACCACCAGCGCCCGTGAACGTACCCCCACCGCCGCCGCCGGCGCCGCCGCCAGCCGCGGGTGTGAACTGGAACGTACGGACCGCCTCGAGTTGCGTGTCCACAGCCTCCAGCTCAGACCGCAACTGCCCGATCTGCGAATCCAGCTGATCCAGCGTCCGCAGGTTCACATTGGCGGCGCCGAAGTTGAACAGCTGCCCGAAGAAGCCCATGTCAGCGAACGCCAGCACGTCAGCCTCTACGCTGCGCCTGAACGCTTCCTGATTCGCCAGGGTTATCTCCAGCACACGCCGCTGACGGTTCAGGTTATCCTGCGCCGCCTGCCGCTCTGCCTCATTCGTGAAGTGCAGCTCCCCCCGGTATTCCCGGAGGCGTTCGATCAGCTGATTCGTGCTGTCCTGCATGCGCTGCCGGACACCCTGCCCGGCATCCATTGCATCGTTCAGGGCGTACCACAGGGTCGCCAGGCCCGCGAGGATGCCGGTCACGCCGAGGAACGGCAGGAACGCCACGCGCAGCATGCCCCAGCCCTGCACGATCACCGGGGTCAGGCGGGCGATGGTGCCGAGGCCCACCAGCAGCGGACCGGCTGCAGCTACGACGCTGCCTATGACTATGGCGAGCTGCTTGCCGCTGTCGCTCCACCCGTCAATCCAGCGGACCACGTTCGTGAGGGTGTTCACGCCGGACTCAGCTATGCCCAGCAGGCCGCCTTCGAAGCCGAAGCTGATCATCAGGCCCTCTATGGCACTTCTCAGCTCTACTACCGCGCCCCTGAACCCTTCCATCTGCGTGCCGGCTACACGCTCTGCGGTGCCGCCCACATCGTCCAGGTCTGCCGCGAATTCCCGCAGTGCGCCGGACCCCTGCGACAGTAGCGCCAGCATGCCGGGCCCGCCGCGCTGCCCGAAGAAATCCATTACCTCTGCACTGGTCCGGCCCTGCGCCTCGAGCTGCTCGAGAATGTCGGCCAGCGGCAGCATCTGCCCGGCGGCATCGTAGATGGTGAGGCCCAGCTTCTCACCCTCAGTAGACAGGATCGCGAGGATGCGGGACAGGGTGGTGCCTGCGCGGCCGCCCTGAATACCGGCATTCGACAGCATTCCGACTGCGGCGGTGGCTTCCTCAAAGGCCACGCCGAGGCCGGACGCTACGGGGCCGGCGAAGCTCATGGCGTCCCCGAGCTGACTCAGGTCAGTGTTGGCGCTGATGAACGCGGTGGTCAGCACGTCTACGCTGTTTTCCAGCTGATCAACCGTCATGTTGTAGCCGGTCATGACGTTGGTCACGATATCGGCGGCTGTCGCGAGGTCCAGCTGCGCGGCGGCGGCCAGGTTCAGCGTGCTCGGCATGGCGCCGTATATTTCCTCTACCTCGAGGCCCGCCATAGCCAGAAATGACATGCCGTCAGCAGCCTGGCTGGCACTGTAAACAGTGGTGGCGCCGAGGTCCCGCGCCCGGTCCTGCAGCTTGATGAAATCCTGCCCTGTCGCCTGCGTCAATGCGCGGACGCGGTTCATGCTCTGCTCAAACCCACCTGCAGCGCCGACCACAGCGACACCCATAGCTGTGATCGGCGCGGTCAGCGCGACAGTCAGGCGCGTACCGATGCCCTGCAGTTGCCGGCCGATCTGCTCTACGCCGCGTGTTGTTTCCTGACGTGCCTGCTGGAACCCGGACCGGAGCCCGTTCAGATCCAGTTTCGTGCTCAGGACTGCAGCGCCGAGACTACGGCCGGTTGCCATGTGCGCGCCCCCTCATGCGGTCTATCTTAGTTCGGCTGCCACCCGAACCTGTCGCGCACCGCTGCAGTTGCCCATTCGGGCAGGTCCTGCCAGTGCCGTGCCAGCGCATCCCGCGCCGGGTCGGACAGTTCTGGCCGGGGCACGGGGTTGACAGCGAACGGCGGCAGGTTTTCCTCCACACGCCACCAGTTCCGCGCGCGCGGCGGCCGCTCTGGCTTGCTCTGGTCCGCGTCCGGGTCCGGCTCTGTGTATCGGGGGCTCATGAATTCCCGCAGGTCAGTGAGGATCTGCGCCATGCCGTAGTGTTCCCGCCCGTAGTGCTCTGGCAGGTGTTCGTACAGCAGTTCTATTTCCCAATCGTCCAGGTCCAGCAGTTCAGCCGGGCGCCTGCCGGTTGCGTAGCTTAGTTCTGCGATTCGCCGGCGGGTACTGTCCCGCCGTACAGGTTTGGGCGGGTCCGCTCCCGCCATTCGAAGATCAGCTGACCCAGCTCTACGTCGTCGCCCTGTTCAGCCAGCTCCTCGACAGTGAGCTGCCGGGGTTTCGGGCTCACCAGCAGGCCGTGCTGATTGATGAAGTCAACAAACAGCGTCAGGACCTCACGGAGCCCCACTTCCTGCGTGGCGTTGCCCTCGAGGGCCAGCAGCAGGCGCATGTTGATGTTCTTATCGAGCCGGAATTCCAGATCCCCGAATTTCACCGTACCCCTGCCGGTGCGTGCGGGCGGGGTGGCCTCGGCTGCTTTCGCGGCCTTCTGCCGGGTGGTTTTCGTAGCTTTCTCTTTCTGTGCAGTCATGGTGCAGTTCCTTTCAGCGTGATGCCTTGAATAACCCGGGGCGTGTCCCCGACCATTTCCTCCGTGATAGTAACCTGCCCGCCGTCCGTCAGCGGGTAATCACCCGGCAGCAGGCCAGCGTGCAGCAGCAGGACCGGGCAGTGCAGGCCCGCGCCCCGCCAGGATGCCCCAGGTGCGCAGATCACAGCGTCACTGACGGAGCGAACGCGCCCGGCGGGCGTGATCACCTGCCGGGCGTTCGTTCTCTCGGTGCTTTCAATCAGCACAGGTCAGGGGACGGGCACAAACTGCGTGCGCAGGCTGCTGAACCGCACGGTGTAGTTCAGCTGGATCAGGTTGTCAGCCGGGGACGGCGTGCCTACGTCAGTGACGCGGGCGAGGCCCTCATGCACGATGTACGGGCGGCCCCGCTCGTCAGGCCACACGCCACGCGCCCACCAGTTCGCGTTAGTGTCCCCATACTGAATAATGTCCTCCAGCAGCGGGGACCGGGGCAGGAACAGGCCGGTGCGCGGGATGTTCGGCGCAATCGCGCTGACTTCGGACTGCGCGATGGTCACGCCAGTACCGCTGCCGTGCGTCACGCTGTTGAAATCCTGCCGGGTGGCGCCCTTCTGGAAGTCCAGGTTCTGCGAGGCCACGTCAGTCAGCAGGCCGTCCCATACGGCCGTGTCCCCGCCGGTCAGCGCCTCGCTGATGCCGTCGCCGTCCGCACCGTGGAAGGATTCCACGCTCAGGGCGGTAGCGCCGCTGGCGGCGTCCTCAGTGACTACCACCTGCACATCGTCCGTTGCCGTGGCGAAGGTCAGGATGGTGTTCCGGGGGATCGCGCTGCCCGTCGCTACCACAGGGATGCTGTTCGCACCTGCGGGCGCGCCTGCGGCGTCCACCTCGATGGTCTCAGGGGTCGGGGGATCCACCAGCTGCCCGAGGTGCAGCAGGTACAGCAGAGTGGGTCTGCCCCTTACATCTTCACGTTTCAGCGGTGCCATTGTTTCAGCTCCTCACCTGCAGCGTGTACTGCTGCAGAATCCCCAGATCGTCATTACCAGGAATGAACGCGGGGGTCGTAGTCTCGAATGCTTGCGACAGCCGCCGCAGGGCGGTCTGTACTGCTGTCAGGCTCACCCCGTCATGCGCGATTACGCGCACATGATACGCCACTGGCAGGACCACGCCAGCATGCACAGGGCGATTATCAGGCGCGGGGGCCTCCACAGTGACCTCGAGGCCCGTGGCTTCCCACTCAGGGGGCACGTTCCCGGCGTACACGGCGGGGCCCTCATCAGCCCCGGTCACGCGGTCATGGTAGCGGCCGAGCCGCCAGCCCAGCACCGCCTGTATGCGCGCGGTCAGTTCAGCCACGGTCACAGTCGGGGCTCCCTGATGCGCTCGAGCGCGGCCATAGCCAACTTGATGAAGGCGTTTTCCAGCACACCGTTTTCCAGCGGGTCCAGTGTCCACGGGCGGCCGGGCATTGTCTGCCCGTTCCGCTTGCGTGCGCCCTCATGCACGGCCATAGCGTACTCAGCTGCCCACCCGTGCTCGTACTCTGGCCCGCCGGGCGCGTGGGGGATGCGGGCGAATTCGTAACTGTCGCGCAGGTGCCCGAGGTCCACAATGTTACGCGGGGACCCTACGGGCGCGCCGGCGCGGCGTTGCGTCATCCCGGGCCACGTCCAGATCCACATGTCGAACCGCGCCTGAAAGGCCCGGCCCAATATCTCATTGGCCTGCATGAACGGCTCCACCATCGCGCCGAGTATTTCCTCATCGTTCAGGTGGACCGTGCCCACGTCCCCGACAGTGAACCTCACGGCGCACCCCCGGGTGCGGGCAGGAAGTCAATCCGCAGCACATCCCCGAAGGGGACCATCGGCAGATCGTTTTCCTGCACCCGCTTGACTGTGCCCTGGTAGCGCACGCCGGCGTAATCCGGCAGCGTGACCATCGTCCCGGCTACCAGGCCCGCAGGGCGGGGCCTCAGCAGCTCTACGTCCGCGACGAGGCGCAGGGTGTCGCTACCGCCGCTGCCTGCCTCTTGCAGCAGGTGTTCCCGGCCGCTGGCGGGTTTCAGTAGACCGATGAAGTCCACTGTTTCCCCGGGCGCGGGCCGGCGGTTGCCGTCCTCATCAATGACGTACCCCCCGCCTGCACGCTGGAACGTGAAGGTGTACTGCTTGAAGGGCGCGTTGATCAGGGGGCTATCCACAGGTCACATAACCGGCTTGAACCGGTCCCCCATGTCCACGCCGGGCGGCACGTCGCACAGGTGGGCGTCCAGCAGGGCCTGCTGGTCCAGTAGTGCGCGGCGGGCTATGCCGGGGCTGGCGTATTCCACCTCGGACCCCGACGCAGACCTGACGCGCTTGTATTCGTGATAGCGGGTGTTCATGAGGCCCGCGAGCACGTAATACGGGCGGTAAACGGGATCCCCGGTAACGCAGTCCACAGCGGCGCTGGCCTCGAGGAGCATCTGCGCGTCAGCTGGCAGGCTGCCGTAGCGTTCCTCGATAACGTCCAGCGCGTCCTGCAGGTTATGAAAGTCCACCGGGGTCCTCCCTTACTTCTTGCGTTTCCGACTGCCGCTCGGCCGCTGCCGGACGGGTGGCGTCGTGTCCTCTGCCTCTGGTGCAGGCGCGTCAGTTCCGCGTACGTCCGCAACCTCTGGCGTCTGCTCAGGCGCGGTGGTCTGTTCAGGCTCAGGGGCAGGCTTACCGCTCACGCGGGCTACCAGGCCGCTGCGTTCCCATCTGCCCGCCAGGTCAGCGGGGATGCTCAGCACAGTGCCAGCGGGGCGCCTCTGCCCGTTCGGGTGCGGCCACCGCTTATTGCGCAGTAGCCGCACCTTCACGTCAGCCACGGTTAACCGCCACCACCGTCACCACCGCCGCCTGCAGCCGCAGGGGTGAGGACTGCGAACGGGAACCGCGTAGCGTTACCGCTGTTGCCGACCGTGATCGGGTTGGCAACCTGCCACGCAATCCGCATGACAGCCCTCAAAGCCACCATGTCCTGCTGCGCGAGGTTGTAAACAATATCCCCGCTGGCGTCCTGCAGTACCGCCTGGTCCAGAATCTTGTAGGTGATATCCTGCCGCAGCGCGTACACAGCCTGCGTCCAGTCACCGCTGATCATCAGCGCCTCAGTCGGATCCACGGCGTTATTGCCGGGGAAATAGATCGGGCTGCCGTCCAGCTCATACCGCGTGCTGGCCTGCACGTTCTGCCCGCCGTCCAGGCTGCGCATGAAAATCGGCTGACCGGTCGTGTCCCGCAGGCCGCGCAGACGGGCGCGCATGACACGGGCTGCCACATGCCCGGTCACGAAATACCCATCTTCCTCCACCAGGCTGATTACGCCGCCCTCACCGAGGATATCGTCGTAAATGTCGCTGCCGGTGCCGGCTGCCACGGTGTTGCCTGCGGCTGCAGCGGCCGTCAGAATGTCGTCAGGCCAGCTGGAGGGCGCGCCGGTGCCGAACAGCACGGCAGCGTCGAACGCGACGCCCATAGCCTCCTCGATGCGCGGGCGCACTTCGCCCCACACGTCATAAGACGCATCATCCAGGACGGCCTCGGGGATCGGAACAATTACTGCCAGCTCCTCAGCCTCGAGCATCTTGTTGTCCCATTCCATCGTGGTCAGGGGCTTACGGCCAGTGTCGCCGTCAATGAACCCGGCGGTAGGGAGCGCGCTCAGCACCGGCAGGCGGCGCTGTTTCGTGCTCATGTTCGGCAGGCGGCGGGCGAGCTGCATTACTGCAGACTGCTGCACTACCCCCTGTAGAATTTCATTCGCCACATCTTCGCGCATGAGCGCAGCGGCATTCGTTCTGGTAATCATGCCAGGGCCTCCTTAGCCTCTGCCGGCTTTCTGCCGGATCAGGGCGTTCATGCTGCTTGCGCCACTGTTGGGCGCGCCACCGCCGGGGACCGGCGCGGGGCCGGGCTTAGCGTCCGGCGTGGCTTTCAGGAACGGGAAGTCTGCCAGCAGCGCGTCCAGGTCCACATTGTCATCCTTGACGTGCTTCTCTGGATCCAGCAGCTTCAGGGCTGCGTCAGCGTCGGCTACCTTGCCGGTGAGCTGCGCGCGGCGTTCTGCTGCTACGGCGCGGGCTTCTGCCTCAGCGGCTTTCGCCTCGGCGGCTTTCACCGCTTCTGCTGCGCGCTGTTCGGCTGTCAGCTCAGCCTGCCGTTTCTTCTCAGCCTCAGCTGCTTGCGCGTCCTGCAGCTCTTTCAGCTTGACGCGGGATGCTGCGGCTTCCTTGCGGACCTCAGCGAGCGCCTTCAGGGCGTCCTCATGACTCAGCTGCTGCTCAGTCGTGCCGGGCGTGCCCTCCGGGGGCGTGCCAGCCGAATCGCCTGCGCCTGCGCCTGTTGGGGGGGTGCCTGACCCCTCCAGGGGCGTACCGCCGGTGCCGTGTTCCTGTTCCTGCTCGTTCACTCTCAACCTCCCGGGCTGAATGACGCGCCGCGCGCCTGGCGGGCCTGGCGTCACTGTTCAGTATGCAACGGGTGGCAGGTGGTGTATAGGGCTATCAGTCCAGAATCACAGGCAGGGCGTCTATGTGCCCGCCGGGAATACGCTGGCGCGTAATGGCGTCTATGACCATGAGGCTGCTTTCGTTCAGGGTGATCAGCACGCCGCGCCGCAACTCATTCACAGGGCCGGGCGGCCAGTACAGGCAGGGGGTGGCCTGCAGTTTCGTGCGGACCTGCAGCCGCCCGGGCGGGTCATTCGTCATCGTCTACCAGCTGCTTATCATCCTCGAAAGTGCCGCGCAGCAGCTCGAGCTGCGCCTCAGCCTCCACGCGGGATATGCCGGGGTACGCGCGCATGATATCCGCAACAGTGCTATCTGCCGTCAGGGGCGGCAGTTCGTTCTGGTCACTCATTACATCCAGCCTGCTTTCTTGAATAGTGCCCGGAAGGCCGCGCGTATGGGCGCGAAGTCCTCACGATTCCATTGCGTCGGGATGAACGGGGTGCCTATCACGGCGTTCAGCTCATCCATGAGGCCCTGATCGCCGCTTTCCTCTGCTATGAACTGCGAATATGCTCGAGCGAATAGTTCCTCGTCACTCATCAGGTAGCGGATGCTGCTGCTTTCGTACCTCAGTACGCGCCCGTCCGGTGCAATGTATGCGCCCTTGTTGACGCGCACGGCGTCCAGGGTCTTGTAGTGCTTGCTTTCCTTGATTGCAGTCATGAGCGGCTTCATGTCCGGGTTTCGGACGCTGCCGAACGCCAGGCGGCTGCCGCTCGTGTTCAGGGCCGTGTTATCGAGGTAATGCCCGACCTCATGCGCCAGCGTCAGGCGGGGGTGGGGGGACTTCGGGCTGACGATGATGCGGACGGGGCCCGCTGCGCTGTAGTTGTACCGCCCGAGGGTGCCGCCACGGAGGCCCTTGTCCTGCAGGGGAATGCGGGGCAGCGCGCCCGTGCGGTGCACGCGGCCGATTGCCTCGAGGCCGCCGGTCAGGTCAGCCCGGCGGGCGCGCTGCGCCCGGGTGCGGGTGCGTAATTCCAGCTCGAGGGCGTCCTGCACTGTCGGCAGGGGCGGCGGGGCAGGCGGTGCGGGCGCCTCAGCCGCAACAGCCGGGGGCGGTACGGGCGGGGACCCGGCCACAGCCGCGCCTATCGCCGGGCCTGCAGCAGCACGCCTCAGCAGCTCAGCGCGTGACACGGCCTGCGGTGCACTGGTCAGGCCCCGCCACCTGTCAGATGGTGCGGGCCCGGTGCGGATCGGCTCGCCGCGTTCCTGCGCACGGGCAACAGTTGCGGCATGGTGGTCCTCTGCCCATTCGTGATCGTCCAGGCCGAGGGCTGCCCATTCAGCGCGGTACGGCGCGGCGTAACACCGGCAGTTCGGGTGGCGAGGCAGTTGTATTTCCCCCAGGGGGTACACCTGCCCGCTGCTGGCAGCGCAATACCCGCACACGCGGTCATCAGCCGTCGCCATGATCTGCACGTATTCCACGCCAGCCTCTGCGTACTGCGCCTGCCGGGCCGTGTCGCTGGCCTCCACAGACTCTGTGCGCACCAGGCGCTCTGCCTCGTAGTACAGCAGGTTAACGTCCCCCTGTACGGCGCGAGCGGTGCGGCCCCAGCCTACCCCCCGGGTTATGCCGTCGATCACGTGGTCCTGGATGCGCTGCGCAGCGGTGGCGGTGTGCTGCAGGAGGCGGGCGCGGCCGTTCAGTACGCGGGCGTTCCCTATCTCAGTCAGGCGGGTGGTGATGTTCGTACCTTGCGCCATGACGCCGAGCCGGGTGGTGCCCCGCAGGCCGGTGACTTCCCGATCCCAGATGCTCAGGGCGCGCAGGGCGCTGTCTGCGCCCTCGTTGAATGCGCCTTCGTTCAGTTCCCGCAGGATCGCGTCTACACTGCCGGCGGGCAGGTCCAGGGATCGCCTGATTACCTGCAGTTCCTCGAGCTGCTGCCGGATCACGGCCTCACGTATGGGCGCGCCGAGGCTGGCGGTCTGCTCCTGAATGCGGCCGTACAGGACGCGCAGCTCATGCCGCATGGTGTTGATGCTCTGATCCAGGGTGCGGCGCAGGTCTGCTATAGCCCTGTTTTCCAGGGTGCGCAGGTGCCGGTCAGACTGCCGGACGAGCCGTTCTGCCTCAGCGCCGGTCACGGCTTACCCGCCGGCCGGGGCGGGGGCGGGCTGGTCGTCTGCGGGATCCAGCGCGCCGGGCTCCAGGGTCGGCGCCTCGTACCGCGCGGCCTCAGACCTGATCCAGTCCTCTACGGCCTTGCTTTCCCATGTGGGGACGAGCACGCTGGCTGCGCGAACGGCGGCGCCGAACTCGATCAGGCCCTCCCGCCACAGGGTGACGATGCGCTGCGCTTCGGCTTCCCGCTCGAATTCCCGGTTGATGGTGACTATGACAGGTCCGGGCGGTTGCACGCCGTGCGCAGCTGCGTACTGCTCAGTGAGCATGGTCAGCACCCGGGATAGGCGGTTGGCGTACCGCTTGCACATGTTGATAAATTTCGCGTTCATTTCCCGCAGGGCCTCCCCGCTCGGGGCTTGCCGGCCGCCCATGAACCCGCCGGGCATCATGGCGTCCGCGCGCAGGCGTTCCTGCTTGCGGTCATGGTGATTGTGCATCTGAGATAGGTCGCCGGGCATCATGAATTCAGCGCCGCCGTGCTCACCGTCCACGCGGATGATGTGCGTCGGGCTGCGCTCACTCGTGCCGCTTTCCACGAGGCCCTTGATCAGCAGCTGCGGGAACGCGGTGGCTTCCTCTGTGCGGTCCCCCCGCACCTGGCTGACCCAATCGCCCTTGATCAGTGGCAGCAGCTTGACGAAGAATCCCCGGGGCAGCCGGTTACGCGCGAGGTCAGTCAGCACGAAAGCGGGGACGGGCGGCCCGTCCGGGTACTCCGGGGTGGCTGTTACGGCTGTGTCTGCTGCGGCGTCCAGGTCGAACCGGCTCGGGTCGCTCAGACCCTGCTGCTCAAGCATGCGGTTCTCTGTGAAATCCCAGACGCGCACGGTCCACTTGGCGGCACCCTGCCCGTTTTCGACTGTCCAGGCGTGAACGTACCCGACCACCTCCACGGGGCTGTCCGGGGCGTATATGGGCTCGGTGTGCCCGATCAGCGGTTCGATGCGCACCACGCCGTCCAGGCCCCGGCGTACGATGCCGTCCATAACGCCACGGTACAGGGCGCTCTCGAGTATTTCCTCTGCGAGGCCCTCGAGGTCGGTCTGGTCCAGCAGGGCGTCCGCGCCGTCACTGTCCCCGCCCCAATTCACGCTTCCGATTGTGCCGTACTTGATTGTTTCCACGATCTGCGGGCCGGCGCTGCTGCAGTTCCGCGCGACGCGCTCCACGTCCGCGCGCACCTGTTCGCTGATATCGGGTAGCAGTTCGGTCGGCAGTTCTGGTAGTTCGTTCTTGCCCCATGCTTCCGCGTCACCGCTTTCTGCTGCGCGTGTGGGTAGGCTGCTGAGTTGCCGTTTCAGTCTGGCCGCGTCGATCATGGGGCCTCCTCGCTCTACCTGTAGATGTTACGCGCTGTGTCGGCGTCTGTCACCCCGCCGCCGCCCATGAGCGCGTGATGTAGTGCGCCGAGGGCGTCCACAATATCGTCCTGTGCGTCCCCCTGGCCGGTGAAACTTTCTGCTTCGCCCTCGATGATGTAGGCCCATTCATCCGCGAATTCGGTGGGCAGCAGGATCCGGTTCTGATTCCAGGCGATAGCAGCGGGGGTGGCTGCAGCCCGCTTGTCTGTGGTGGCGTTCAGCGCCTGGACTTGAATGCCGGCGCGTTTCAGGCTGTTCTCGAGGCCGCGTTCAGTGCCGCTGCGGCGCCAGGTGAGGCGCCGCACGCCGCGGGCTTTCAGGGCGGGTATCAGGTCCTCTACGTCCAGTTGAACGCGCATCAGATCTGTTATGTAAATGCGGCCGTCATCGTACAGGCGGCCTTCGATCAGCACCGTGTAGTCAGCGGTGCTCTTGGCGGTGTATGCGGCGTCGAACCCGTAACCGACGCGGTACGGGCCGCGCGGTAGGTCCTCAGCGTGATACCACCCGGCGGGCTTGAACAGGGCGCTGCCAGGCTTGCGGGGCGCGCCCATGTATAGGGCGTACCAGTCATCCTCGAGGAGGCTGCTGCGTTGCTCTGCCAGCCAGTCCAGCGGCCTGTGCTCAGGCCATAGGGCCTCGCCTGTGGGCAGGATCGCGGGCAGGTTGATTACCTCCCACCCGTGCTTGCGCATGAGCTGCCCTATAGGGTCGTCAGGGTGCCAGCGGGTCGCCAGCACGATGGTACTAGCGCTCGGATGCCGCCGTGTGAACGCAGTCGAACTGAGCCAGTCCATTGCCCGGCGCCTGATCAGGGCGCTGTCTGCCTCCAGCCGGTCTTTCAGCAGGTCGTCTACCAGCAGCAGCCCGTCTACCGGCCGGCCTGTGAGGGGGCCACCCCGGCTGGTCCAGGTGACACCGCCGCCCTCCGGGGTGCCCCACCTGTCCAGGGTGCTACGGTCGCGCGGCAGGTTGTGCTGTTCCGCTACGCGGTTCGCAATGATCACCTGGTCCCGCGTGAATGATTGCGCATACGACGCGTACGCGTGGCGTTTCTCAGGCTGCGCCAGCATGAGCCAGACGAGGCCGTGCAACACCGTTTCTGACTTCCCGTGCTGCGGCGGCACTGATAGGAGCGCGTTGACCTGCCCGCCTGCGCGAATCTGCTCAAACAGATCTGTAAGCGGCTTCAGGTGATGCGGCGCGTCACGGTTCGGGGACTGCGCTATGAAGTCCTGTAGCGAAGCTGGCGGCTCAGTTGAACGTACGCGGGCTGCCGCTCCGACCTTCCGCTGCAGCGCCTGCAGGCGTGAAAGCGTCCTCATTCGCAGTGCCACTCAGCACCTCCCTCGTCAGGGCCACTTCGCTTAGGGCTGTGAACGCCTCTGTAACTTTCGTCAGGTCGTCACAGGTTTCTATCAACTCGAGCATGCGGGTGATGCTGGCGCGGATTGTGGCGTCCAGGTCGTCAGCCCAATGCCCGTTTATGTAATCGTTCAGCCGGTCCCGGAATAGTGCTGACAGTTCGGCGTCGGTGTCGAGCGCGTCTTTCCAGCGCCACAGCGTCCTGGCCGCTACTTTGTAGGTGTCAGCAATTTGTCCTTCTGTGGCTCTGCTGAACCCGTGTCGTGCCCATTCAGCGAGGGCTCTGGCTGCCTTCTGATTGTCTCTGCGGCCTCGGCCGCGTGTGCGTGTGCTCATGGCGTCCCCTCTGGCTCAGTGTACGCGACAGCTTGAGTTTCGCCAGCAGCAGGTATGAGAAGGCCCCGGCTCGTGATCAGGCGATGCCGGGGCGCTGGCGCGATTCCCGCAGTCAGTCTACCGTGTGCGCGTCCATAGGCTGCGGGCCCCATCGGACGGTGTAGTGCACCTGTCTGAAAGACACTACCCCGTGGGGGTCTGCTACCGCCACGTCCCGCACGCCGAGGTGGGTTTTCTCTGCGCGGTCCTGCAGGTTCAGGGTGCCCAGGTGCTCTATGAACAGGCCCTGCAGGTTGACGGGGATCCACAGCTCTACCTCGGTTTCCCCTGCCTGCGCGGCTGCGCGGAGCTGGTCCTCTACCGCGCCGAAGTACAGTTCCCGGTACGCGCGCCGCAGTCCGGCTTGCGTAAACCGCTGTTGCGCGTCCAGCTGCTGCTGCCGCCGAGTGCGTTTCAGTGCGTCAACGCGGCAGGCCCTGCGGGCCAGGTGCTCAGCGGTCGGTCGAATCATCGGGGGCCTCCTCATCAGGTCCGAATGTTTCCGCGAATTTCCCCAGGCTGCCTATCACGTCCCCGCCGTACGGGGTGGTGACAGTCACGCTGGCTGCACCGGCCTCATGCGCTGCGCGGCAGGCGCCGGCGAGCATGTGCACGTCGGAGCGTAGGTTCTGCACCTCGGGCTCTCTGGCGGTCCAGCCGCGCCACATGCCCTCGATCAGTTGGCTTTCGTAAATACCCACGTCGTGCCGTTTCAGGTGCGCGCCGTACCCCTGCGCGCGGGCGTGCGCTTCGAATGCGGCGCGGCTTTCCTCTGCACTCACTGCTCGTCACCACCTTCAGCGCGGGCGACAGTCTCTCGCGCCCAATCGCAGAACATCTGGAATGCCGCATCGTCGAGCCTGTCCTCTTCCGGTTTCTCCAACCAGAACAGCGCAGCCCGGAGCGCTTCCAGCAGGTCAGGGGCAGTTGCAGCGAGCTGCGCGTCGGCTGGATGCATGAAGATGTCCTGGAGTATCCGGCGGTCGTCATTCGCGCCAACGATCTCATCGGTGAGCTCGTCGTAAACCCACGGGCCGGGCGTGTGCTTCTCACTCATCGTCGATTCCTTCCTCGTCGTGCAGGGCGGTTTCCGCGAGCCGCTGAATACGGAGGAGTGCCGCTGTCGCGCGGAAGGCGGTCACTTTCGCTTCGTCGTTCTCAGACCAGTCGTAGAACCTAGGTAGTTTTTCGATGCGGACTAGTGCCTCCCGCAGCCTCTCGTTGTCGGCCTTGAGCGCCTTCACTTCCGCATCACGCGCCAGCCAAGCGGCGAAGGCAAGGTCGTAAGCACTTTCGGTTACCGCCCAAGGCCGTGTTGCCTGCCACTCCTCAAACTGCTCCCGCTTCCGCTGCTCGTCAGTCGGCATCAGGCGCCCCTGCCGAACATGGCGAGCCATGCGTTCGCTACCGCTGTGGGCAGGTGATGATCCCGGCCATGCGCCTGTGAGTGCCTGACGCCATGAGCGCCGGGGCGGGGTGTCAGCGTGACCTCGAAAGGTTCACGGTCCTGCAGGTTGATGTACTCGTACACGTCCACAGCGCAGCCGCGCACCCGGGCGTCAGCCATGAGGGCGCCAGCGATCAGGGCGTCCTCTGCGGGCGTGCCGGGGCAGCTCACGAGGTAGGTCATGGGCTGCTCTACCACGGTGGGGATTCGTTCAGGTCCGGCGGGGAATGCCACGTCCCAATACGTGCGGTCCTCACGTGCGCCGTCAGGGTGCGGGGCGGGCTTTACGGGGCCGCCGGCGAGGCCGATGTTGACGAGGGCGCGGTCCAGTTCACTGCTCACGGGTGCCTGCTGCAATGTCCAGGCAGCCGGGGTAGCCGCTGCGGATGTAGGCGGTCAGGAGCACGCGTAGGGTCAGGGGTTTTCTCATTTCAGCACCTCGGTTAATTCGTCCCAATCGTCAGGGGTCCAGATGTAATGCTCAGCGCCCGCGTTCTGCAGGGCGGTCTGCCATGTGCGCTGTGCTGCCTCGAGCTTGCCGCCTACCGCTTTCAGTTCAGCGAATACCACGCGGTCCCGTACCAGCACGAGGTCCGGGAAGCCCTTGCCGTCGCCTGCGACGGCGGTGCGCCATTGTCCCCGGGCGTTCATTGCCGGTCGGAAGTGCGCGCGCATCCAGCCGCGCAGGGCTGCGTAGTGCAGCACCTGCGCCTGGAAGGCCGCCTCGCTGATCTTGCGGGGGTCTTTACTCATGCGGGATCATGACCGTGCCGAGCCCGGGCTGCAGGGGTCCAGGTCGAATGTCAGGCCGAGCGCGTCGAACAGCTCAGGGGGCGTGTACCAGTCCACTGATTCGTTCCGGGCGCTTTCATGCGTGAAGCCGATCCGCTTCTGATTGCTCATCGGGGTGGGTTTCCTTTCAATTGTCGAATAATCCCGGTTGTGCGTCCGGGTTGATGCAATTCGGACTATACCAAATGGCCTCGAGGTGCCCGGTGTGCGTTCCGTCACTGCTCACTGACTGGTAGCCCTTGCGGGCGCGCCAGCTTTCCCGGGTCCAGCCGTGCGCCAGCAGTTCGTCGTGTTCAGTGCCGTAGCCGCACAGGGCTATGCGCAGGAGGGGGTCCGCGCCGTTCTGGATGCACCATTGCCGGACGGCGGCGCTGATGCTCTTGTCGTACGTCCCCCCCCCGTACATGCGGGCGTCCTGAATGGCCTCGTGATCGTAGGGCGGGTCCAGCAGGATCGCGGTCAGGCCGTGTTTTGTGGTGACGGACGGCGTGAGGACCCGCTGCCAGTCGCCGGTGGTGATGCGCACGCGTCGTAGGCGGTCTGATAGGGCGTGCATCCATTCCCTGATTGCGGCGTGCTGGCCGTTTACGCCTTTTCCGGCGTCCCCTAGGTGCGGGAGCTGCCGGTTGATTCCCCTACCGTCGTTACCGAGGTGCGGGAGCTGCCGGTTGATTCCCGTTCCGGCGTCCCCGAGGTGCGGGAGCTTGCGTTTCACGCCGTCCCGATCTGCTTTCACCAGCACACCGTCCACGACTGACCACGGGCCCTCCCCGCTGCACCAGCCGCTTCCGAGCCATGCGCAGGCGCCCCAGACCCACCAGCCGGCCAGTGTCGCGTCGTAATAGTGCGGGTCAGCCTCTAGGCGGGCTGTCAGGTCCGAGCGGGCGCGCACCAGCGCGGCATGCCGGGCGGTCAGGTCCAGCTCCGTTACCGGCCAGTCCGCTGCAGCGGCTACTGCGTCCGGTTCGGCGGCTGTGGCGCGCCAGAAATTCACCAGCAGCCCGTCTAGATCGTTCACAGTCTCAGTGCGCGGCGGGTGCGGGCGGGCCAGTAGCACGGCGAGGCTGCCAGCGAACGGCTCGATGTAGTTTGGCGTGTCACCGAGGCGAGGCCAGATCATCGGCGCGGCTTTCCGCTTGCCGCCGAAGTACGGAAATGGCGCTACCAGCTGATCCCCGGTCATTTCCGCACCAGCGGAGCGCGGCCTTCACGGGCGCGCCTGGCGTTCAGGGCATCCAGCATCATGCTCGCGGTCCTTTCACCACTGCGGGCCTCCACCCGGGTCAGCACGATCAGCCACTGTGCATCTGTCATGTGGCCGTGTTGCGCTACCTGCAGGCGCTTGTCCTGTTCCCCGCCGGCAGCTGCGCGGCGTTTCATGATTGCAGTCCGGGTGCGGCGGCATTGCTCACTGCAGGTTATAGCGCCCCCGCCGGCTGTGACGGCGCGCCCGCAGATCGGGCAGCGTGGGAGCTGTTCAGCGGGGATCATCCCAGCGCGGCGTATGGCCTCCCGGGCGGCCTTGCTGCGGGCGGTGCAGGCGGGTGTGCAGTGTTTCTGATTCCCGGTGCGGGGCATGAAGACATCTCCGCACGTGACGCATTCGCGCATCTCACCCTGCGTCATGCCTGCGAACAGATCATTGCCCGTCATGCGTCACCGTTTCCAGCTGCAGCACGTCGGGCGCCTCGAGGGCTTTCGGGCCGTCCCGTTTCGCGGTCAGTTCGAAGCTGTCTATGAAAGCGCGGCGCGCGCGGTCCAGGGCAATCTCGGACGGCGCGGCGTACACCGCTTGCCAGCCGCCTGCAGCGCGCAGCGCCTGCCGGCCGGCAGGGGATAGGAAGTCCAGGTTTGTGCTGCCTTCCTTGATTGCCAGCTGCACGTCAGCCCATGCTTCTGTTGCCAGTTCCCGGGCGTTGCCGTGCACGGCTTCCACGAAACGGGCGGGCGCGGGCCAGTACCGGTCATTGTCGAATATGACGCGGCAGGCGCGCACGAATTCGGCTTCTGTCAGGTGCGCCTCGATGTATTCAGCGTACCGGTCGAGGGTTACGTCCAGCAGGCGGTGCCCGTGGAATCGGTTTACAAGTATTTCCAGCTCACCGGCTAACACTTCAGGGTTGATGCTCACGACGGGCCTTGATCCTTTCCGCGAGGCTCGTGGCCCGCTCTACAGCTTGCTGCGTGTTGGGATTCGCTGCCGGTCCGGCGGCGTGTTTCTCTGCCTTTTCAATCACCCGGCCGGCGCGCAGCAGGTTATCGAGGTTGTATTTCCGTTCGATCCAGAAGGGGTCCCGCGCAACCTCTGTCACGGCGGCGGTGAATATCGCAACGGGATCAGTGCCGGCCGGAACTTCCTTCAGGAACGCGCGGAGCCCGTTGCGGCGTTTCTCTGTGAGGGCCTGAACAGCAGGCAGGGGGCCCCGGTGTTCATTCCAGGCGGTCAGCAGGGCCTCGTGTAGTTCTTTTCTGTTCTCACGCTTGACGGGTGCGTGCGGTGCCGCTTGCGGCACCAGCTCTGCCGGTGCGGCCTGGCTGTTCGGATCTGACGTGTTTGTAGTTCCGTTAAACGTTGAACGTTCCGTTAAACGTTCCGTTCCGTTCACATGACCATTGCACTGACCTTGCACGTGCATTGCACATGCTTCGCACGTGCCCTGTGAGTGGGCCAGCAGTGCCGCGTCCCGGAGGGGCATTGCCTCTGCACTGCCCGGCGCGGGGTGTTCACTCTGACGCTCCCGCTGATTCGGACTGTTGAAGTCCAGGAACCCGGCGTATTCCAGCACGGCCTCGTTATCAGCGTCCGCGTACAGCCGGATCAGGCCGACCTCGGCCAGTTCAGTCAGGTAGCAGGTTATTTCCTCTACCGTGAAATCACTGCGTCGGAAGACTGTTACCTTGACCACCAGCGGCTCCGCGCACATGCGGCCTTCGCGGTCCAGGAACGGCAGCATGCTGGCGTACAGCAGCCGGGCGTCACGCCTGACGCTGTTCAGCTTCTCGGACTGTGTGAACCGCTGATCTATCATGCGTCCCCGTGCCACTACGGTACGTCCCGCCTGACTATGCAGCGTGTTGTGTGGGTGGTATGCTTCATGCGTTCTTACCTTTCGACGGGTGAGCGTTCGATCCCGGGGGTGGCCCGTAACCGCCCACCGGGATTCTTATTGCCGATGCCCGGACTATAACCCAGGCTTTACCAGTTGCGCCAATCGGACGCGCCGAGCGCCTCCCCGGCTTCGAACAGGGCCTCCTGCACGTCCGCGTCTGCGGGTGCGGGGTATGCCTCTGCGGCTTTCCGCTGCAGTGCCAGCGCCCGGGCCATAGGCCGCAGTCTGCTGGCCTGGTAGCGCATGATGCGCAGCGCCTGCTCCCCGTCCTGCGCTGCAGCGTACCGCGTCAGTTCAGGGTCGAATCCGAGCACCACGGGTCGGCCGAGACGCGGGTATACGGTTGTGGCGGCTATCGTGCGGAGGTCCTCTATGATGCTGCGCAGCTGCCGGTCCCCGAGGCCGGCCTTGCGGGCCAGATCCTCACGGGTGAGGCCCCCGGGGTGTTCGTTTACCAGCAGGTGATATACCAGCCGGTGCCGGTCTGTGGGGGTGGGGGCGTCGTCACTCATCACCAGCCCGCTCCGTCGTCACGCTGCGGCATCGGCGGCCTCCACGGGGTCCAGGGCTACCGGCCAGCGCGGATCTACGCGCGCGTCCGGGTTAGTGCGCCGCAGGTACTGCTCGAGGCTGACTGCCTGCTCCTCAGCCCAGATCACCTGCGTATCGTGCAGCGCCTGCAGGTCCACCTGCCGGATCAGGTTGTACTTATCCCGCAGCGCGTAGAAGATCCTGCCGGCGGCTACAGCGTCCGCGCTGGCGTCGTGCGCACCCTCCCCGACCGGGCAGCCGTACAGCTCACTGGTAGCGGTCAGGGTGCGTTTCCCCTTGCGGTACTTGTCGAAGTGCCGGTCCAGGATCAGGGGGTCCACTACCGGCGTGACACTCAGCAGGTTTGTGGGCAGGTTGTGCCGGTGCAGCTCATGCGCGAGCACCGTCATGTCATACCGGGCGTTGAACGCGCACACGGGGCTGACGCCGCCGCCCCATGCGAGCACCGTCATGATCTGATTCAGGGCCTGCACGGGGTGCATGCCGGCCTGCGCCTGCTCTGTGGTGACGCCGTGCACAGCGGTGGCTTCCTCGGGTATGTCGATCCCGGGGTTTACCAGGCCAGTGATCATGCTTTCCACGCCGTCCGGGGTCATGCTCACCAGGGCGTACGTGACGATACGGGCCTCGGCTGGATCCGCGCCGGTTGTCTCGAGGTCGAACGCTATCAATCTCATCAGTCAGTCCTCTTTCTCCGGGCTCAGCCGGGGTGCATCCGTAGTAGTTCCCGCTATGGCCGCGTTCACGTCCACCCACACGCCAGCGTCCGGCGTCCACCTGCGCAGCAGGCGGGCGCACAGGCTCGGGACGCGCAGGTGCTCAGGTTCGCAGACAGCCCACTTGCTGCCGCTCTGGAATATGGCTATGGCGGTCTGGCTGGCGCGGGGGCCGAACACGTCCCGGGCCCACTTGACGTACGCGGCGCGCGGTTCATTCGCTGTGCGGATCATCAGGCCGCGGACGCGCTCGAGCACGTCGTCAGAAACGATGGAGGGCGGGGCGGGTAGTTCCCGCCCCTTTACTGCCCGGCTCATGCGGGCACCTCGTCGGTTGTTTCGTCCTCACCTATGGGCTGCATGGCGGCCTTGCGGGTGCGGGATGGTCTGGCGTTCGGGTCGAGTTCCGGCAGCAGGCTGGCCTGTTCAGTGCTGGCAGCCTCTGCAGGCTCCGGGGTGGGGTCAGTGTCCACTGCCTCCGGCGCAGGGGCCTCTGCGGCCGGCTCAGCGGCTGTAGGCTCAGCCGGTGGTGGGGCGCCGTGCGCCGCGACGCTGCTCTCGTAGTCCAGGTGCTCATGCCACGCTGCCAGCGCCTCCTGCAGCAGCGTCTCGTCAGTCGCGTACCGGCCGTCGCTGCCAGTGCCGCCGATGCGCTGCATGGCCTGGCTGGCCTGCGCCTCTGTGAAGTCCTTGACGCTGTTCACGGGCGCCTCGAGGCCCGCCAGCCAACTGAAGAAGCCCCGGGCGCGCTGCTTGCCGGCGTCGTCATCCCCGAACTGCAGGGCGCGCATAGCGATACCGAGCGCCGTCCACTGCCGCTGCGTGCTCATCGGCACCACGGGGGCAGGCGGTGGGGGTGGCGGGGGCAGGGGCTCACCCTCCCGCAGCCAGTCGCGCAGTTCTGCGCCGAACGCTTCGCCCGGGCGCTCTACGGTCTTGTTGTGGAACTTGCCGGAGCGGTCTTTCGTGATGATCCCCGCGTTATCGAGGCTCATTTCCATCAGCATGTCGTAGTCGTACTCGCCGCCCTTTTCGTACTCAGGGGCCAGGCCGACCTTCACGGGTTTGCTGCCCTCTGTGACCCACTCGGTCCTGCTGCGCATGGTGACGATTACGTGCCCGGGGAAGGCCAGCAGGCGATCCCGCAGGGCGTGCAGTCGCGGTTTGCTTTCCGACCAGGCGCTCCAGGTGTTGCCCCGGTACTTCCGGTGCGCGAGCTTATCGTTCTCTGCGGTCAGGTACTGCCAGACGTGGCTCAGGGAATCAATGATCAGCACATTGTACGTGCCTGCGGCGGCGTCAGCCATACGGATCATGGCCTCGGGGCTGGCATCCTCTGGCGGGGCAGTGTCGAATCCCCAGCGGTCCGCGTACTTGCTGGCGCTGCCGTGCTCAGTGTCGATCACGGCGATACGGCCGCCGATGCCGGTGGCTACGCGGAGGCTGGTCATGGTCTTGCCTGACCCGCTCGGCCCGAAGATTGCCAGACGCAGGTACGATTGCGCCTTGCTGGCTGGCTTGAATATGCTCATTCCTTGCTCCTTTCGGCGTCCCGGTCTACGACTTCGCGTAGTTTCATCCGGGTTAGCCTTTCCAGATACGTGCCTCGGTTGTGAGGTTTAGCGGCGGTGCCCGCTGTCTTGTATTCTACTACGCGGTCCTGTAAGCGTGTCAACATTGAACCAATTAGGGCGCGGCGTTTCTGTTCGTATTCCGCGCGGCGGTCAGTGACTCTGATCATCAGAAGGGCAGCTCCGGCTCGTCTGCGCCGATGATTCGGCAGCAGGCGGTCTCCACCTCGCGGGGGTCCATGCTCAGGGTTGCGCCGGTTTCAGTGAACACCCCGATCTGTTTCGAGAATTCCAGATCCAGCAGGGTAGCCGGGCTGCCGCACAGGTCGTAAATCACCGTGTCCAGAATGGCGTCCACGAAGCCAGGTGCGGGCGTCACGGGCTTGCTGTTGTTCCGCTGCAGGCCGGATCCAGCGCAGGCGGGGCAGGGGTACGGCTCAGGCGGCTCGCTGTAATACGGCTGATGCCATTCGTCCCCGGACCCGTTGCAGGTGGGGCAGTCTTTCACGGGCAGGGTCACTGGCCGCGCCGCCGTTCTATCCAGTCCGCAAGGGCGGCAGCGGCGGCCATTGCGCATAAGGCTGCGAAGGCGAAGGCGCCGACTATCAGCATGGCTTGTGTGTGCGTTACACTGCTCATTGGTGTTTCCTTTCACCCGGAGCCGGTGCAGCTCCGTCCAGATGCGAGCGGCAGGCTTAACGGCCTGTCGCTTCTTCCTGTGCCTGCCAGGGCACATCCAGGTAGGTGGCGAGCCGGATCACGGTGCCGCGTAGTACGGGTCCGTCATCGTTCAGGAATCGGCTTACCGTGTTGTGGCTCAGGCCCGTGTCTCGGGTGAGCTGCCGGCGGGTTATGCGTTTGGCTGCTATGGCCTCCTCGACCTCGCGCCGTATGTCGTGTATCGGTCGCATGTTTCTGATGGTAATTCATGACCCCCGCCTGTGTCAACAGTGGCGCGGGTTGACACACTGCGGGCTGTAGGTATATACTTGTCTCAGCTCAGGGCCGCACGCCCAAACCACCGAGCTGCACCACGAAAGGAACACCAGCATGACCACCTACCGCGTACTCGGCACCACCGGAGACATCAATCACTGCGACTGCTGCGGCCGCCAGGGCCTGAAGCGCACCGTTGCCCTTCTCAACAATGAAACCGGCGACATCGAATACTTCGGCACCACCTGCGCCGCGAACGCCGCCGGCTGGACTGTCAGCGAAACCACCGCCCGCATCCGCGCCGCTGACGCCGAGGCCCGCGCCGCTGAACAGGCCCGCCAGGCCGAGGCCCGCGAGGAAGCTGACCGCGAATACTACGCCTGGATCGCGCAGAAGGCCGGCGTAACCGCTGAACAGGTCCGCGCGGATTACGTGGGGATCGCCACCGCGCAGTTCGGCTCCTGCCTGAAGGCCCTTAGCGCATACCGGGCTGCGCAGGGGCCCGCAGCGTGAGCCGCCGCAAGGCCCCGCTGCCGTACAGGCTGCGGGATCTGCGCGGGCTGTGCCGGGGTCAATGCTTCCCGGCTTTTCGCGTCATTGCGCGTCAGGGTTGACACGCTACGGGATGTAGGTATATACTTAAATCAGTCCGCAGGGCACCTGCCCTAAATCACCCGGACGCCACAGAAAGGGGACTTAAATGCCCACCGCCTCACCCGCAACACTTCGCCGTGAATACATCGGCGCCGAAGGCCGCTACCGGCTCGACACCTTCCGCACCCGCTTTGGCGATATCACCTATCTGGTCGCAGATCTGCACCAGATGGACGAATACGACATGCCGGCAATCATCCGGCAGGAGCCCACCCGCGAGGCCGCACTGCGCGGCCTCATCCGGAGCGCGGCATGAGCCGCGCCTTCACTGACCTGTACGCCAGCGCCCTCGGCCGCCGCCTCATCCTGAACCCGGAAGGCACCCGCCTCCGCATCTGGCACGGCCATAAGGGCGAAACCGTCGAAGTCATCCGGGCATGGAGCGAACGGCAGGAACGAAACGGCTGGATCTGCTCATACGCTGGCTTCCTGACAGACGAGGAACTGATCGCCCGGTACTGCATGACTGACGGCACCCGGATCGAGCGGCTGGAAACCGTGACCGTGAAACGGTGGCGGGCCCTGTGAGCCGTCGAAAGGTGCCGCTCCCCTACCGCCTGCGGGACCTGCGCCCTGACAGCGTAATGGAACTGGCGCGCCGGGTGAAACCGGCCGCCAGCGGCCCCGTGGAGTACACGCTGCCCGGGTATTTCCATGCGGCGCACAGGAGCCTGAACCTGGCCGCCGGTGAGGTCATCCGGCGTAACCGGTCCGGGACTGTGCGGGTCCAGGTGGACGCGGAGGCGTATCAGACGCTGCTGGAAAGCGCCACGTGGGCGCTGCGGTCGCCGCACGCGACTATTGATCTGCGGACGGCTGCGCGTCGGTCTGTGAAGGTGCTGCTGGATCCTGCGCGGGCTGTGCCGGGATAGTGTTTTCCCGGTCTTTCGTGGCATTGCGTGTCAGGGTTGACACGCTGCGGGATGTAGATATATACTTAAATCAGTTCAGGGAGACACCCCGAACGAACACGAAAGGGAACCAGCACATGACCAGCAACATCGAACGATTCTTCAACACCCCGACAATGAGCCAGTACACCTTCCTGCCCGAACACACCGGCGCCGACCGGGAAATCACCTGCACCGAACTCCGCGAACTGATCGACACCGCCCACCCCGCTGAACAGGTAGTAATCGCAAACGCAGCAGCCGAAGTGACCGCAAACGGCGGCGGCGTTTATGACCTCATTAAACGCCTCGTAGACGCCTGCCTGATCTAACCTCTACACGGCCCGCCGGGAGCCACATCCCGGCAGAAAGGAACACCCCTTATGAAAGTCCGCACCGCAATAACAGCCCTTCTCCTCAGCCTCGCCTTCGCCCTGCCGGGCGTCACCAGTGCGCAGTCCCGCGCACCTGAACTCGGCTACCTGTTCGCCCTCGAGTTGGACGGCACGCTCGGCTGCCCCATACAAGCCGGCGTCACTGAATACGGCGGCGCCTGCTGGACGCTGGACAGCAGCGAACGCCTGCACCAGACGCTCATGAATCACCTGCTCGGCAGCTTCTCAGACGTGACGATCACGAGCCCGTGGATAGCACTGGACGCCGGGGACGGCGCCGCCCGCATGTTCACAGTGGACGGGCACGGCGTGGAATACATCGTCTATATCATCAGCAGCGGCGCTTACACCAGCTACGGCATCGTTGCGCCCGCTCTGGACGAGGGCCTGTAATGGGCGATTACGAACAGGGCCCGATGCAGGACGCACCAGAATTCCCGGATCAGGACTGGCGGCACCTCGAGGAAACAGCCCCCGAAAGCTACACCGGCGCGCCCGGCAAGTGGGAACCCCGCACGCTGGATGATATGGCCTGGCTGGCTGAGCGCGCGGCATGGCATGCCCGGCAGTTCGCAGCGCAGGAGGCCGCCACGAAGGCCCGCATTGAACGGGAGCGCGCCTGGCTGGATAACCAGCGCACTCGGTATCAGGAGCGCATCAGCTGGTACGAGGATCACGCCGTGGCGTTCATGCAGCGGCACCGCGCAGCGGAGCTCGAGGCTGGCATCAAACCGGACCGGCTGACAAAGACGCTCGAGCTGCCCGGCGGCGTCGGCAAACTGACCGCACGGGCAGGCCGCGACCGGTTCGAGGTGCCCGACGAGGCCCTGGCTATCACGTGGGCACAAGCGAATGACCGGCCGGACCTGCTGAACGTTAAGACCACAGTAGATAAACGGGCGCTGGCGGCCCTCCTGAAGGAAACAGGGGAGATTCCCGACGGTGTGGAGCTGATCCCCGGTGACACCGTGTACAAGCTGGAGCTGCCGAAATGAGGCTGCCGCGCGTGCGGCAACCGCGGCATGGGCCCGGTACGTGCTGCATTGCCCGTAACCGCATGATGAAAGCGCGGTACGGCACGCTCGCGCAGGCGCAGAAGAAAGCCGCGCAGATCCTGCGGGATTCCGGCGTGACCGTGGAGCCCTACGAATGCCTGAACGTGCCCGGCACCTGGCACATCCGGCGTACTGCAGACCCGGAGGCCAGCTGATGCTGTGGCAGGTAACGTTCCTGATCCTGGCCTTCATTGTCGGCGCGCAGTACGGCCGCGTGCGGGTGCAGGCCAGTGAACAGGCAGCGAGTACCGCGACTGAACAGCTGGAGCGCCTGCGGGACAGCCTGCAGGCCATGCAGGCGCAGCAGGCTACCGCCCGGCGGGATCATATGGCTATGGCGGCCATGCAGGGGCTGCTGGCGTCTGAACGGCCGGCCATGTTTCACCCGGATATAGCCGCAGCGCATGCGTATGCGTACGCTGACGCGCTGCTGAAAGCTGGCGGGCATCATGACGCTTGACCGCGCCCCGAAGCGTGGCCGCCGCCTGCGGTTCGCACCGTCAGACCCGCCGGAGCGCGTCATCGTCACCATTCACCAGCGGCAGGCTGACTGGATCCGGGATCGCGGCCTGAACCGCAGCGGCCTCGTCCGGCAGCTGCTCGACCGGTACATATCGCACGTGGAGGATGCGGAACGTCAGAAGGCCCGCGCCCGGTAACGCAGACCGCCCCACGGCATCCTGACCGGGGACGCTGCGGGGCGGTGTGTTGCGAGGCTCTGCCTGTTCACAGGGTAGCAAAATCACCGGGCGGGACTCTGCGCATCGTACGCGGTCCCGCCCGGCCTGCTCCTCACCCTCGCTGCACACCCGGGCTCAGGTTATCACATGCGGGTCATCATGCGCAGTGCAGCGTGCGAGCTTGACTTTCAGATCGTCCACCACAGCCTGCAGTTTCACGATCACAGTTTCTTTCCGTTTTTCCTCAGCCTCTGACACAGCCAGGCGGGACTTCAGAGTCGTTATTTTCTCCTGCGCATCCGCGAGCTGCGCGTACACAGCGCGAATTTCCTGTACCGCCTCATCGTATTTAGCCAGGGCCTCATCCCGCTGATTAGCAACGCGGTCATACGCCTGCCCCACGCGCTCAAACTCCTCCCGGTAGCGGGCAATAATCTCCCCGCTGGCCCTGTCAACCTGTTCGCGCAGGGTCGCCGCGAGTGTGGCTTCATCGTTCCGCACCATCCGTCTGTGATTCCAGTACGCTCCGAGCGCGCCGGCGCCGCCGCCCGTCAGGAGGCCGGTCAGGAGGGGGACCCATATTTCTATGTTCACTGACTGTTGCCTTTCCCCGCCCCGGCCGGCGGCACCAGTCGAGGGGGTTACGGGGTGACGCGCACCCGCGCTATTCGATCGGATCCGGAGAGAACACTCCACCAGGCTGCTACAGCCACATCAGCAGGCCGGTCGGCCCGCACGGTCACATGTATAGGCCCGGTGTACTGCTGGCCTGCTGGCGCGGCGCAGGACAGGCTCAGGTCCCCTATGGGCGTGCACGTCAGGGGGATGCTGCTATCCAGCACCGCGTCCACCCGGCCGAGGTCGAGGAACACGTCAAACACCGGCTGCCGGGTGTGCTCTGTAACGGTGATCGTCAGCACGTGCTCGTTCTCTACCGTGACGGTCAGGGGGGCGTCCCCGACGAACTGCGGCAGACACCCGGCCAGCACCACGCCGAGCGCCACGATCAGGGCGGCTACACGGGCCCTCACTGTCGGGCCTCGTCAACAGTGCGGAGCGCCTCATTCAGCGCAAACAGCGTCAGCTGCTTACCCGTCTGGAACGTGTTACCCGCCTCACCGCGCCTGATGCCCTGCAGCAGCCGGTCCGTAGCGGCGTCCAGCACCACGCGGGGTACGGTGCCGCCGAAGTGCTTGTGAATCTCAGGGATCAGCACTTTCTTGACGAGCGTATCCAGCAGCACGTCGATAATGCCGCCCAGGTCCGGACTGACGTGCTGCAGCGTGACCTCCCCCGCCTGCGGGCCTGTCGTCTCCACAGGGAGGCCCACCGCGGACGGCTCACCCTGAACGTGCGTAGCGCCGGGCTGCGCTGCCTGCCGGGCGTGCGCTTCGGCTCGTTTCCTCTGATCGTCGCTCATGATTCCCTCCGGTCCTGCTTGAAAGACTGACCACGCGCCAGCAGCGCCGCTTTCGTTTCACCGTCCGGCGCGGTCCGGTACGCTACCGGGTCCACCCCGGCCTCTGTCAGCGCCTCAGCCTGTTTTTCATCCCACCAGCCGCCAGCGCGCAGGAACACCAGGGCAGCGAACACGATCACGCTCCACGGCCACGGCAGGCCGAGGATAGGGTCGTCTGCGTAGTTCCCGGTCTGCAGGAATCCGACCGTCAGCACTATAGACAGTGTTGCACTCACGGCGTGATTAACCCAATGCGGCACATTCCCCATGCGCTTCTGCAGCCGGACCTTGATCCACTCCGTCCCGCTTTTCGCTATGGGCGCGGCCACCAGGACGGCACCGCCGGCGACGATCACGCCGAGGAACGGAAACGCATCAATCAGCAGCACCAGCCACTCAGGCATGCCACCGAGGCCCTGAGCTAACGCCACGGGCGCCAGCAGCAGGAACACCAGCAGCGCCAGCCCTACCCGCTTCACGGTCATTACAGCCTGTTTCACAGTGTCACTTCCTTTCATCCCGGCGCTTGCCA
>Ga0209487_1000504_pt1 | contig 35344 bp, 34 predicted proteins | sample Poulit2012_FD_187524 | JGI IMG/M metagenome (GOLD analysis project Ga0209487, IMG submission 187524) | Agricultural soil microbial communities from Georgia to study Nitrogen management - Poultry litter 2012 (SPAdes) (version 2) | ecosystem: Environmental > Terrestrial > Soil > Agricultural land...
CTTGAAAACCAGCCACGACAACAACGTCATGCTGATGCAACTCTTGCTTGATACGTTTCATATGCATATGCTTAATTTTTGCTTGATTAAAATCTGTATTCGTTATAAAACCAGCTTGTGCCCCAGTGAGTGCTGTTGCACGAATGTGGCGTTTATTTAATTCATTGGAAAGCACAATTGTTGCAATTGTTTCTCCACAGGACATGAGTAGATCAAGCTCTCTCTTTGAATTAAAGTGCGCTGGATAATCGATAAGATCAAGTAGTGTGTCTGTTGCGTAAGGATCTGGCTTCCTCCCCAATGCAGAAACAACAACAACCAGTTTAAAATCATTGGCTAACGCTTTTTTAACATGTCTGATGACACGCCCTCTATTACGTGTATCTCGAACAGAGGTTCCGCCAAACTTTTGAACCAGTATCTGCATTGTGACACCTCTTATAATATAATATTTAAATGATTCCCTGATTCATTAAGGATTGTGCTATTTGTACCGTATTGAGTGCGGCACCTTTAACAAGGTTATCACTTACAATCCATAAATGGAAACCATTATTATGGTCTAAATCTTTTCTAATACGTCCAACAAAAACATCTTCCTTATTTGCTGCAGAAAGCGGTGTTGGGTATGTTTGTGTACTTGGATCATCTTGTAACACTACACCATCAGATGTTTTTATAACTTTTTGAATATCTGATACTGTCATATTTTCTTTTTCAACCTCAATATACACACTTTCAGCATGTGATGTAACAATTGGTAATCTTACACATGTTGCTGAAACATATAGATCGTTATTTTCCAAGATCTTTTTAGATTCATTGATCATTTTCATTTCTTCAGCCGTATAACCATTTTCTTCAAACACATCAATTTGTGGCAAGGCATTGAAAGCAATTGGGTAATGCTTTTCATCTGAACCAACCGGCAAAATATCTGCAGTCATTTCTTCTTGATTCACATGTTGTTTTGTTTGGTTTTCAAGTTCTTCAACAGCTTCCCAACCTGCACCTGAAACTGCTTGGTATGTGGATACGACAATTCGGGATAATCCAAATGCCTCTTGAATAGGTTTTAATGCCGCAACCATTTGGATTGTTGAACAGTTCGGGTTAGCGATGATGCCTTGATGATCTTTTAATGCATTCGCATTGACCTCTGGTACGACAAGCGGTACATTTGGATCCATTCTGTAGGCACTCGTATTGTCGACTACGATCGCACCATGCTTAACAGCCTCTGGTGCTAGCTTTTTACTGATTGAGCCACCTGCAGAAAATAAGGCAACATCTACATTTTTAAAGCTATCAGCCTCTGCAACTTCAACTGTTAATGTTTCACCTTTAAAATCAATCTTTTTGCCAGCTGATCTAGGAGAGGATAAAAGTTTCAAGTCATTTATTGGAAAGTTTTTGTCTGCTAGTATTTTTAAAATTTTCTGGCCAACTGCACCAGTTGCACCGACTATTGCTATATTGTATGTGTTGTTTTTTGTCATTATTTTTTTACGCCCCTTCACAAAATTAAATCTTTTAATTAAACATTATACATTATTTGATTACTTAATTGTTTATTCTAACACATTTTTATCTGTATAAGGAATTATTATTGGTTGAAGTTGTTTATTTTTTAAGGCTGCTTTCACAGTATCAATCAAATAATCCATGTTAGAAATCATTGAATTTGGCTTATTAAGCGGGTTATCTTGACCATAAGGAATAAAGTACATATATTTACTCGCCATTAACTTCATTAAATTAACACCATTTAAACCAAGTGCATCATTTGTTGAAATACCTAATATGATTGGTTTCTGATTCCGCATGGTTGATTTAGCAGTAAATAAAACTGGGGAGTCAGAAAAAGCATTCGCTAATTTACTTAATGAATTCCCTGTAAGTGGTGCAATGACCATACAATCTAAAGGCTCTTTAGGTCCTAAAGGTTCTGCTTCAGGTATTGTAGAAATAACGCGTCGACCTGTCAATTTCTCAATGGTATCAATATGATCTTTGGCCTTTCCCATTTTTGTATCTGTTGTCCGTACAGTATTAGAAACAATTGGTATTACAACAGCCTTTTCATCCATTAAACGTTTGATTTGTGGGAATACTTTATGATAAGTCGTATGAGAACCTGTAATGCCGAACCCAATTCTTTTCCCCTCTAATGATGGCATATTCATACCCCTTTCTCAATACTTTTATTTGATGTTTCAGACATCAAAAACTGTTTTATGACGTCAGCCAGTATTTTTCCAGCTGTTTTAGGAGCAACAATACCTGGTAAGCTTTTAGCCAGTATCGCTTTTATTCCGCGCTTCTTAGCATATTCAAAATCGGTACCACCAGGTTTCGAAGCAAGATCAATGATGATCCCATGAGCTGGAAGTTGTTGAATGATTGATTTTTCTATCACTTTCGCTGGAATGGTATTAATTAAAATATCAAAGTTTTCTGCTTTTTGATGAAGCTTTGCCAATGGAACAGCCGTTAACCCCATCTCTGTAATACGTGCTAAGTCTTTAATACTTTCTGCACTAACTGAAACTTTTGCTCCTAAAGCTGAAAACTTATTTGCCACGGTATGACCGACTCTTCCAAACCCTGTCACGCAAATACGCGATGAATGTAATGTATAATCTGTGTGTTCCATCGCCATCATAATTGTGCCCTCTGCGGTTGGAATCGAGTTGTAAATAGCGACATCATCCCGATCTAATAGAGAAATGAGTGATACATTTGCCGATTTTGTTTCAGTATTTAAATAATCATTTGTAATCCCTGTAAAAATACGTGTCGAAGGTTTTAATTCTTTAAACCAGTCATGGGATAAATATATTTCCTGATCGGAAAAAACCGTTTCTACCTTACCATGAAGATTGGTACCTGTTATTGGTAAAATAACAGCATCGAGTTCATCAACTGGCAACTCTTCTAATGTCATTTGTTTTAGACCAGTAAAACTCTGTTCAATTTTATCAAACCCGACTAAAATAATAGTCGTATGGGGTAATGTTTGTAGTTGACGTATCAATTCTAAATATCTGGCATCTCCGCCTATGACAGCTATGCATTGATTCATTGTTGTAAGCACCCTCCAGCTATTATTGGACTTTTTCATTCCCTATAGCTTATGTGTAAATTGATTGATAGTGCCCGTTAATTTTAAGAAACAAAAAAACGACCCATTACGTACAGGTCGTTTTTTTTTGACTATTTATATTCAATCCTTAATCAATATCATATCTTCGCCAATTTTTTGGATGGCTTCCCATGGTATCGATGTTTCGATGCCTTCCTTTTTGAGGCCAAACCATTTGTATTGTGGAATGACAAAGGATTTTATTTGTCCCGTCTGCTTATCAATTTCTAAATCAGTTTGGCCGAGGATTCCAAGTCTTGTGCCGCTTTTAACATTTACAATTTCCTTACCACTAATATCTTTATAGCGCATATCGTCCTCTCCCCAAATGTCTATGATATGTTATACATATGAGAAAGTTTCAGAAAGTATGTACTATAGGTTCATCGTCCCTCATGAAAAAGCCTTTCAATCGTACCTATTTGATAACCTAAGTCTTCGAGATTTGTAATAAGTGTATCTAATCCATTCGCCACAGATAATGTCGGGTGCATTAATACAGTTGCACCGGGGTGCACTTTATCTAAAACACGCTTAACCATTACAGAAACAGATGGATTTTGCCAATCAATCGTATCGACTGTCCACAGGACAGTTTCCATATCCAAATCGTCAGCGATTCGAACGACTGCATCATTATAACTGCCACTGGGCGGGGCAAACCATTGTGGTGTCTTATCAACAATAGCTTTTATAATATCATTTGTTTGTGTAATTTGTTTACGATTATCAGCTTCTGATAACTGGGCCATATCAGGATGATCATATGCATGGTTTCCGATAACATGTCCTTGCTCATCAATCATTTTAACCAGATTGGCATTTTCTTTTGCCCATCTACCTTCAATAAAAAAAGTAGCTTTGACTTTATGTTGTTTTAAGGTATTTAAAATATCGGGTATATACTCAGTACCCCATGACACATTAATAAAAAAACCAACCATATCTTTATTAGGGTGACCACGAAATATCGGTGAAGCTGGTAAATCCTTTAATGATTTGCCTGGTTTTACCTCCTCAAAGACAAGTAGAGATTTATTAAACGTTTGCTCATCTTTCATGTTTTCATAGGACTTTTCGACATTTACCTGCAAGCCATTTCTTCCTGGGGTCTTTTTCCACACGCGATCAATGTATGCATCTTGTGGTTCAATCTCATAAGATGACTTGGCTTGAATAATACGTTTGTACAAATCCGTTTCCTTATCTTTTACTTTCAATATCGGTTGTGAGACAGTGTCTGCTTCATCAAAAATAAATGGATTGTCTCGAAAGTTAAAGGTCAATAGAATTAACATAATAAAAACAGCAACATGTATCAATCGACGATATCGATACATACCGATCTCCCCCCTCATGAATATGTATGAGACAGGTGGACAACTTATGAACAATGCAAATAAAAAAGACGATATGCGTTTTACCCCTAATGCAGCATAATGCACATAGAATGTGTGTTATGATTTTATGCAATCTAAGTTTGCTGGAACGGATGCCGTCTGACTCCTGCCGAAATAGCACGTGTCCGAAAATCCCTATTCTAACCCTTTAAGGGTTGGAATAGAAGTTGAGGCCATGCCGGCGGAAAGCAGACGGCAGAAGTGCAAGCAAACGGGTTACAGGCAGGAAACAACGAATTGATCCACCAAAATTCATTAAATGTTAGGTCGATTAAAATTCATCATCAACGTCATTTGACAAAGAACCAATTAAAAAATAACAAATAAAAAAGAAACTGAAAATCAGCTTCTTGTTTATTTGTTATTCTATTATGAACGAGATTGTTTTTTCTTTTCTTTTTCCTCTTGTAAAACAGCTTTACGAGATAAATTAACACGGCCTTGATGATCAATCTCTCTGACTTTAACCATAATTTGATCACCAATTGATACAACATCTTCGACTTTATTAACCCGTTCTTCTGCTAATTGGGAAATATGAACAAGCCCGTCTTTACCTTTGAAGATTTCCACAAACGCTCCGAATTTCTCAATTCGTTTAACAGTTCCCATATATATTTGGCCGACCTCAACTTCACGAACGAGATCTTCAATTATTTGTTTTGCTTTTTCATTCATTGCTTGATCTTCGGATGAAATAAAGACACTGCCATCCTGTTCAATGTCAATTTTAACACCCGTTTCATCAATGATTTGATTAATCTGTTTACCACTTGGCCCGATCACATCACGAATTTTATCTGGTTTAATTGTCATTGTTAATATTTTCGGTGCGAATGGTGACAGTTCTGTTTTTGGCTCTTGAATGGTACGAAGCATTGACTCAATAATATGAAGACGGCCAATTTTCGCTTGTGTCAATGATTCTTCAAGGATCTCTCTAGACAAACCATCGATTTTAATGTCCATTTGCAGGGCGGTAATACCTTTTGTTGTACCAGCAACTTTAAAGTCCATATCACCTAACGCATCTTCCATACCCTGGATATCAGATAAGATTGAATAATCATCACCCGTTTTTACGAGTCCCATGGCAATACCAGCAACTGGTGCTGTGATCGGCACACCTGCATCCATCATAGCCAATGTACTTGCACATATACTAGCCTGTGAAGACGATCCATTAGATTCTAACACTTCAGATACAAGACGAATTGTATAAGGAAACTCCGTCTCAGAAGGTAACACTTTTTCTAAAGCTTTTTCTCCCAATGCCCCATGACCAATTTCTCGACGTCCCGGTCCTCTAATTGGTCCGGTTTCCCCAACACTATATTGTGGGAAGTTATAGTGATGCATAAAGCGTTTAGATTCTTCTAAATCAAGCCCGTCCAAAATTTGTACATCCCCTAGAGCACCTAATGTACATATACTTAGAGCTTGTGTTTGACCACGGGTAAATAAACCTGAACCATGTGTTCTTGGCAATACTTTAACTCTAGATGATAGTGGGCGAATTTCATCAATTTTACGACCATCAGGACGAATTTTTTCTTGTGAAATAAGCCGACGTACTTCGGATTTTAAAAGTTGGTCAAAAGCTGTTTTGACCTGTGCTATAATCTCTTCATTCTCTTCTTCGTCTTCATATTCTGCTAAAAGCTCTTCCTTAACAGCATCAATGGCTGTTTCACGGGCATGTTTTTCCGTTACTTTGATAGCGTCAATTAATTTTTCACTTATGTTTGTTTCTACATTTGCATAGATGTTTTCATCCGTTTCAAACACTGTAATCTCTGATTTTTCAACATCCAAAGCTGTCACAATGTCCTCTTGGAACTGAACAAGACGTGCAATTTCTTTATGTGCAAACATAATTGCTTCTAATATGACATCCTCTGGAACCTCTTGCGCTTCGGCCTCAACCATATTGACTTCTTCCTTTGTACCTGCAACTGTTAAATTCAGATCACTCTGAGCTTGTTCCTCAATGGTTGGATTGATGATGAATTCACTATCAACGCGTCCAATATTAACACCAGCGATCGGGCCATCAAATGGAATGTCTGAGATGCTTAAGGCAATAGAAGAACCAATCATGGCAGCCATTTCCGTGGAACAATCTTGATCAACGCTCATAACCGTACTAATGACTTGGACTTCATTTCTAAATCCATCTGGAAATAGAGGACGAATTGGTCGATCAATTAATCGAGAGGCTAAAATCGCTTTCTCACTTGGGCGCCCTTCTCGTTTAATAAAACCGCCTGGAATTTTACCCACAGCATATAATCTTTCTTCATAATTCACTGTGAGCGGGAAGAAGGGTAAATCTTTTGGTTCTTTAGAAGCTGTAACTGCTGATAAAATAGCAGTGTCTCCATAATGAACCATACAAGATCCATTAGCTTGTTTCGCTAATTCTCCAATTTCAACATTAAATGGTTTTCCAGCAATTTCTGTGGAAAATACTTTTTTGTCTGTTGCCATCTATTATTGTACTCCTTTCAATAGCGTACTATGTTATATTTTATCGTTTTAAGAATGAAATGTAAATTTTATCGAAGATTAACTGATCCTAAAAGTCCAAATGGTTCAACTGAAAAGAAACCTAAATGCCCTTTTCACTTTATGTAGTAAAAAAAGCAGGATTTCTCCTGCTTTTTCAGTGTTTTATCGACGTAAACCAAGTTTTTTAATTAACTCACGGTAACTTGCAACGTCATTTTTACGAAGATAATTGAGTAAGTTACGACGTTTACCAACCATTTTCAAAAGACCACGACGTGAATGGTGATCTCTTTTGTGTTCACGTAAATGTTCGTTTAAAATTGTAATTTCTTCAGTGAGTACAGCTATTTGTACCTCTGTCGAACCAGTATCATTTTCATGTACTTTGAACTCATTAATTATTTCTGATTTACGCTCTTTAGTAATTGCCATTCTGGTTCACCTCCTATAGTTATGTCTTAATCCCCAACTCCCTAGCAATCGTCGGAGTTACGATTTGCCAAGTAGTGGTTTTACCTTTTTAAGAATACATCTTTTCCTAACAAATTGCAACTATAAGTGGTCTTGGATCCTTTAATGTTCGAAATAACCTTTAATTGTTTTTTCATCGTTTTTAAGTTGTGTAATCAGTTCATCAATGCTAGAGAACTTCTTTTCATCGCGGATAAATTTATGCCATTCAATGTATAAACGTTCACCATAAATATCATCATTGAAGTTGAAAATATGGACTTCAATGATTGGTTCAATCACATCTGCTTGAAAGGTTGGTTTCACGCCTAGGTTGGCCATGCCATCATATGTCACATTGTTAATTTTTACTTGAACTGCATATACACCTGATTTAGGAAGCAATGTATCTTTGTCTACTTTAATATTTGCTGTTGGATAGCCAATCGTACGCCCACGCTGATCACCCGATACGACAGCACCAAAAATGGTATAGCAACGACCAAGAAACGAATTGACTCGCTCCACCTCGCCCGTAGCAAGACATTGTCTAATATGTGTTGAACTAATCTTTTCACCGTCACATGTCACTTTCTCGACGACAGTAGATTTAAAATCGCCTTGTGCAATTTCTGAGATGTTTTTCATATTGCCCTTGCCTTTATGCCCAAAAGTAAAATCAAAACCAGCAACAACATGTTTGACGTTCAGACGCGTAATGAACTCTTCGATAAACGTTTTAGGCGATAGCAATGATAAAGCTTTATCAAATGTAATGACATACAGTCGATCAACATTTAACTGTTCTAAAATATGAGCCTTTATATGTATCGGTGTAATATATTGAACATCCGTTTTCCCTTGTAGGACAACAGAGGGATGTGGATGAAAGGTAATAACAGCACTCATCATTTGGTCTTCCCGCGCTTTGTTGACAGCCGTTTTAATAACTGCTTGGTGTCCTTTATGAATCCCATCGAAAAAACCAATCGCTGCTACTGTATCAGGTATTTTTTCTATTAGTTGTTGATCTGAATGCACCAACTCAAATATTTCCATATTTTTCACCTACATTTCATCACTTAAAAAAACACGAACAGGTTTTATTTGCTCATCATTTTCAGGGTGAATTTGATAAATTGCCAGTGCCTGGTCACCATGCGCTATAACAAAAGGGTCTGTTGTTAATGTTTTCTTAGGTCGAGGCAATTTTTGTCCATGAAGAACGTTTCTTTTGACTTGATCATCAACGATCCATTGATCCAAGTGAGCGAGACCTCTAGAAAGCGGATATAATAATGAATTGACCTGGCCACATTTTACAGCTTTTTCAACCTGTATAAATTCAACTGCTTCCTCAGATGTGAATGAACTGGCCTTGGTTCGTATGAGACTAGCCATATGGGCAGGATATCCTAAATGCTTGCCAATATCAACACATAGCGTTCGCATAAACGTGCCTTTAGAACATGTCACCGTCGTATGAAACTGGTGAGGTTGATTTTCATTTTGTGTGAGATTAGAAATATCATGAATCGTCACTTGACGTGTTGGCCGTTCGACAGGTATATTTTCTCTCGCATATTCGTATAGACGTTTACCTCTAACACGCACCGCAGAATACATTGGTGGTGTTTGCTTAATATCTCCAATAAATTGACGCAAAACATGTTTAATAGCATCTAAGGACGGAGGTTCGTCAATGGTCGTTTCTGCTATAATATCACCATAAGCATCCTCTGTTTCAGTTGCAATTCCTAAAGCGCATGTGACTTCATATGTTTTAGGCATATCTGTTAAATAGGGAACAATCTTCGTCGCCTGACCCACACAAATGACTAGAACACCTGGAACTTCGGGATCAAGTGTCCCAGCATGTCCCACTTTCTTTGTCCCTAATAATTTGCGTATTTTCACTACGCAGTCATGTGATGTCATGCCTTTTGGTTTCCATAAAGGTAAAATTCCATGCATCTTTTTAATCTCCATTCAACGAATAATCAGCTAATCAGCGTTTTTTAATATTTACACGGAAAAAACTGATCTGTTTATTACTAACAGATCAGTTTTTATTATTTTTTTAGATCACGTAAAATTGATTCAATACGATTCCCATGGGCATGGGCTTCATCAAATTCAAAACTAATTTCTGGTGTTTTACGCAGTCGAATCCGTTGACCTATTTCTGTGCGAATAAATCCAAGCGCCTTTGTGAGTCCAACGAGTGTTTCATTTTTCTTTTTCTCATCACCAAGTACAGATATGAAAACTTTCGCTTGTTGTAAATCTCCCGTTACTTCTACATCTGTGACCGTCACAAAACCAATTCTTGGATCTTTAATTTTCAATGTAAGAATGTCGCCTAATTCCTTCTTTATCTGTTCAGCCACTCGATTTGCCCGTATATTGCTCATTCATCTCACCTCAGTTTTAAAAATGCTCATATTATTACCTAAATAGAGAATGTTCAAAAGGACAGAAAAAATGACACGGCGAACTGTAACATAATGCTTTAAACACACTCTGATATATAACTTTTAATTGTCCTATAAAGGTATTTTATAAACGTTCAACATGTGTCAGTGTTCGTTCCAATTCTGAATAGGTGTCAATGACTTTTAACACTTCTTGGATCACTTGTTCAGCATGTACCTGCTCATTGGAGATTGTGACAATACCGAATTTCATTCGTTGCCACAAATCGTGATAATCCAATTCTGCCATAGAGACATTAAAATCCTTACAAATACGAGCTTTTAAACGTTTTATAATTGACCTTTTTTGTTTCAGAGAATGCCCTTCATATAAAATGCATTCTACCTCAGCATAAAAGATCATTGACGTTCTATTTCTTCCATGATAAATGCTTCAATGATGTCTCCAGTTTTTATATCATCATAGTCTTTGATCGTAATACCACATTCGTAGTTTTGTGCGACTTCACGGACATCATCTTTAAAACGTTTTAACGCATTAATCTCACCTTCGAATTTAACGACACCGTTTCGAATCAATCGTACACCCGCATTACGAGAAATTTTACCGTCTATAACATAGCTTCCAGCAATGGTACCAATTCTTGATACTTTAAACGTTTCTCGAACTTCAGCTTGACCAATTACTTTTTCTTCATACTCTGGATCAAGCAGACCTTTCATCGCCGCTTCAACTTCTTCAATTGCTTTATAAATGACACGATGCAATCGTACGTCAACCTTTTCAGATTCTGCCAGTTTTTGAGTATTGACATCTGGACGCACATTAAAGCCGATAACAATCGCATTAGATGCTGAAGCTAAAATAATGTCAGATTCTGTAATGGCACCAACACCAGTGTGGATAATTTTAATTTTAACATTTTCCACATCTATTTTTCTAAGAGAAGCAGCTAATGCTTCAGCTGAACCCTGAACATCTGCTTTAATAATAATATTAATTTCTTTCATTTCACCTTGTTTAATTTGTTCAAATAAATCATCAAGGCTTACTTTGGATTGGCCACCACGACTAGCGACAATCTGTTTTTGTTGTAGTGATTCTCCAAGCTGTCGTGCTTGTTTTTCATTTGTAAATACTAAAAATTGATCACCAGCTTGTGGTACAGCATTTATACCAGTTATCTCTACAGGTGTTGATGGTGTTGCTTCTGTTACACGCAAACCAACATCACTAACCATCGCTCGTACCCGACCATATGTGTTTCCAACAACGAGTGTATCGCCAACATGCAATGTTCCGTTTTGAACAAGCAAGCTTGCGGTTGCGCCTCGGCCTTTATCCAATTGTGCATCAATGACAGTACCAAAAGCATTTGTTTTCGGGTTCGCTTTAAGTTCTTCCACTTCTGCAACAAGTAGGACCATTTCAAGCAGGTCATCAATACCTTCGCGTTTAATGGCGGACAAATTCACAAAAATTGTATCGCCACCCCAGTCTTCAGGAATTAACTCATACTCCGTTAATTCTTGCATGACACGGTCGGGATTAGCCGTTTCTTTGTCCATCTTATTAACAGCTATGATAATCGGTACTTCAGCCGCTTTAGCATGGTTAATAGCTTCAACTGTTTGTGGCATAACACCATCATCAGCAGCAACAACTAAAATTGCAATATCTGTGACTTGTGCACCACGGGAACGCATGCTTGTGAATGCTTCATGGCCAGGTGTATCTAGAAATGTGATTTTTTTGCCATCACTTTCCACCTGATAAGCCCCGATATGCTGTGTAATACCACCTGCTTCACCTTCAGTAACTTTTGTTTCACGAATAGAATCCAATAATGTTGTTTTACCATGGTCAACATGTCCCATAATCGTTACAACAGCTGGACGTTCAACTAAATCGGCAGGGTTATCTTTTTTTCGATACTGATTGAGATCTGTTTCATCGACTTCTTCTTCTTTCTCAACTTCAAAGTCATAATCGCCTGCGATCAATTCAATCGTATCTTCATCAAGTTCCTGGTTTTTTGCAGCCATAATACCAAGTTGTATGAGCTTTTTAATAATATCATTTGTGTTGACTGATAGTTTTTCAGCAAGCTGACTGACTGTCAATGAACCCGTATAAGTGATGCGTTTATCCTGATCATTTTGAGCAGGTGCCGGTGCCGCATCTTTCTTCACATCTTTTTTCTTTTTCTTGTTCTTGTTCCTCTGATCACTTTTAGACTTTTTGCTGTCTTTTTTATGATTTTTGTTATCCTTTTTTGGGTTCCTTTTTTCTTTTTTAGGTGTTTCTTTAACATCATTTGCTTTGAATGTTTTATCTAATTGCGCAATTTCTTTTTCCGTAATCGTTGACATGTGATTTGATATGTCAATATTTAATGCTTTTAATTGGGCAATAACATCTTTACTTGCAATATTGTTTTCTTTTGCATATTCATATATACGCATTTTACCCATATGTTCACCCCCGAAATTAATTATACCTAAGCAACGATTTAAATTTTGTAGCAAACCCTTCATCTAAAATAGCAATCGCAACTCTTCGTGATTTTCCAATAGCTTGTGAGATAACATCTCTATTATCTACAATCACATAAGGTATATTGTATGTCCTGCATTTATCCGTAATTCTCTTTCGTGTTTGTGGGCCAATATCATTTGCCAATAACACGATGTGCGCGCGCTTTCGTTGAATATCCCTCACGATTGTCTCTTCACCTAGTGAACATTTTCGTGCGCGATAAGCTAAACCGAGTAAATTTAGGTAGTTCGGTTTCATAACTGATTTCCTTCTACGATCTGCCGGAGCTCTTCATAGATCTCATTATCAATGTTTGTTTTAAATTGTTGGTTGAGTATGCGTGTTTCCATGGCCTTGTCAATGACAGATAAATCCTTGGACAAATACGCTCCTCGGCCATTCTTTTTACCAGTTGGGTCTACAAAAACGTCGCCCTCTTTATTACGTACAACTCGAATGAGTTCTTCTTTAGGCTTCATTTCATGAGTTACAATACATTTTCGGAGAGGAACTTTTCTTTTCTTAACCATTGGACCATCCTCCCATTATTCAAATAATATATCTTCGTCTGCCTCTTCATGCTGTACATCATCTTCATCTGTCTCTGTTCCATCTAGTAAACCTTCTTCTTTTGCGACTGTTTCGCTTTTTATATCTATTTTCCAGCCTGTTAGTTTGGCAGCAAGACGTGCATTTTGACCCCGCTTTCCAATCGCCAGGGAAAGTTGATAATCAGGAACGATAACTGTTGTTGCTTTTTCTTCCTCATCAACGATCACTTTGATAACTTTTGAAGGACTCAATGCATTAGATACGTAAACAACTGGATCTTCTGACCATTCAATAATATCAAGCTTTTCACCATTGAGTTCATCGACAATTGCTTGAACCCGCTGGCCTCTCTGACCTACACAAGAGCCAACTGAGTCAATATTAGGATCGTCCGCATACACAGATATTTTAGAGCGGTCGCCTGCTTCTCTTGCAACGGATTTGATCTCAACGATACCATCATAAATTTCTGGTACTTCCATTTCAAAAAGACGTTTTAACAACCCCGGATGTGCTCTTGAAATAAATATTTGTGGCCCTTTACTCGTATTTTCCACCTTTGTCACAAAGACTTTAATACGATCATGGATGTTATATTCATCTGTTGGCATTTGCTCTGCCTCGGATAGTTTCGCTTCAATTTTTCCTAAATTAACATATACAAAACGTCGATCTTTCCGCTGAATGATACCAGTCATGACATCTTCTTCACGGTCAACATATTGGTCAAAAATAACACCACGCTCAGCCTCTCTCACACGCTGAGTGACGACCTGTTTCGCAGCTTGGGCCGCAATCCTTCCAAAGTCCTTCGGTGTGACTTCAACTTCAATAATATCCTCTAATTCATAGTTCGGATCAATATCTTGGGCTGTTTCAAGGGAAATTTCCTCTTGCGGGTCACCCACTTCTTCAACGACTGCTTTACGAGCAAAAACACCCATTTTATTCGTTTTAACATCTAAGTCTACTCGAACATTTGTAGCGGATTTAAAATTTTTCTTGTAAGCTGAGATGAGTGCAGCTTCTAAAGCTTCTAACAAAATTTCTTTATCAATGCCCTTTTCCTTTTCTAAATAATCAATCGCTTCAAACAATTGATTGCTCACTTGTTTCTCCCCCTTTATAGTGCTACAGCTAATCTAGCCTTTGCAATTTTATCATATGGAATGTCGACTTCTTTTTTATGTGCTTTGAATCGATATTCAATGCGTGCGATATCATCAGAAAAGTCTTTTAAAATACCTTCATATTCTTTTTCACCATTTATATGAACATATAAGGTAACATACACATTTCGATTAATGTTTTTTATAAAGTCCTCTTTTGTTTTAAGTGGTCTTTCCACACCAGGTGATGACACTTCTAAATAATAATGACCTGGTATTAAATCGACCTCATCCAACTTATCGCTCAACAATTTCGAAACATATTCACACTCATCAATTGTTACGCCATCCACCTTATCAATATAGACACGTAAAAACCAATCTCTGCCTTCTTTTACATATTCAATATCAACAAGTTCCAATTGCTCTTTGTCTATAATTGGTTGTAACAATTCTTCTGCTGTTGTCTTAATATTGGTGCTCATCATCATCCTCCTTTATATGTAGATGGACTACTCTTATTATGGTCAAAAATCCCAATTGTTATTTACGTATTTAGTGTATTCAATATAAAACCCCTGCCGTAAGAAGTGGCAAGGGATCATAAAAACTTAGTATAAAGAAAGAGTGGGATGCCCACTCTTAAAGTCTTTCGTTCAGAACTACATCTAGGATTATACCATACGTATTTTGAACATGCAACTTATTCTGTTCACAAGCTGTTGGACGGTTAGTAGTGTAGATTAACAGTCAATAAAACACTGCTATTGTTATGTCGTTTATCTCTTAAAAAAGTGATAATTGGTTTTTTTCCGCCATCCCTTCGAGGCAGCCTAAGTGATCTAAATATTCTATGACCGTTTTAGAAATCTTGCTTCTATCGCGTAAGTCCTCTTTGGATAGGAATTCCCCCTCCTCACGAACCTTAACAATATTAAATGCAGCATTTGTTCCAAGCCCATCAACAGCATTAAATGGTGGAATCAATGTTTCATCCTCTACAATAAACTCAGCCGCAGCTGATTTATAAAGATCAACGTTTTGCATAGAAAAGCCACGTTCATACATTTCTAGAGTTACTTGAAGCACTGTAAGCACATTTTTTTCTTTCGGCGGGGCATCATTTCCTTTAGCAAGTATTTCTTTAATTCTTTCTCTTAACGCCTCAGGTCCTTTGATCATTGTCTCTAATTCAAAATCACGTGCACGAATTGAAAAATAAGCCGCATAAAAATAGAGCGGATAATGCACTTTAAAATAGGCAATACGAACAGCCATTAATACGTATGCCGCAGCATGCGCCTTTGGAAACATGTACTTTATTTTTTTGCACGATTCAATATACCAATCTGGTACTTGATTCTTTTTCATTTCTTCTATCCATTCATCGTTTAAACCTTTTCCTTTACGAACAGACTCCATTATTTTAAAAGCCAATGAAGATTCTAGTCCTTGGTGCATGAGATATACCATAATATCATCACGGCAACCAATCACATCTGGTAACCCACATATGCCATCATTAATTAGGTCTTGTGCATTCCCTAACCAAACATCTGTACCATGTGATAAACCTGAAATAATGACCAATTCAGCAAAGGTCTTAGGTTTTGTATCTTCAAGCATTTGTCTAACAAAGTGTGTACCGAATTCGGGCACACCTAGTGTTCCTGTTTGACACTGTATTTGTTCTGCCGTCACATTTAAAGATTCAGGACCAGAAAATATTTTCATAACTTCTGGATCATCTGTCGGTATTGTCGTTGGATCAATCCCACTTAGGTCTTGTAACATCCGGATGACAGTTGGATCATCATGCCCAAGAATATCTAATTTCAATAAGTTGTCTTCGATCGAATGGAAGTCAAAATGCGTTGTCTTCCACTCACTCTTCCGGTCATCGGCAGGATATTGAATAGGTGTAAAATCATAAATTTCCTTGTCATCTGGAACAACTATAATACCTCCAGGGTGCTGTCCTGTCGTTCTTTTAACACCGGTGCAGCCTGCAACGAGACGATCAATTTCAGCGCTTTTTATTTGCAACTGGTTATCTGATGCATAACCTTTTACATAACCATAAGCTGTTCGATCAGCAATGGTGCCAATTGTCCCGGCTCGAAACACTTTATCTTCTCCAAATAGTTCCTTTGTATAATGATGTGCTTGAGGTTGATACTCACCGGAAAAGTTTAGGTCAATATCAGGGACTTTATCACCCTTAAAACCTAAAAATGTTTCAAACGGAATATCCTGTCCATCTTTAGTAAATGGTTGATCACATGACGGACAATTTTTATCTGGTAAATCAAATCCACTTGCAATGGACCCATCTGTTATAAATTCATGCGTGTGGCATGACTTACATACATAGTGCGGTGGTAATGGATTGACTTCTGTTATCTCCATCATTGTCGCAACTAAAGAAGAACCTACAGAGCCTCTTGAACCGACTAGATAACCGTCAATTAATGATTTTTTAACGAGCTTATGAGAAATTAAGTATATAACACCAAAACCATGACCAATAATACTTGATAATTCGGTTTCCAAACGCTCCTCAACAATACGAGGTATCGTCTCACCATAAATTTCTTGTGCTTTACCATAGGTCAACTGACGCACTTCATTATCTGAACCTTCAATACTCGGTGGATAAAGTTTTGATTTTAGTGGTGATACGATGTCGATCGATTGGTTAATATGTTGCGTGTTTGTAACAACAATTTCGTTTGCTATATCCTCACCAAGAAATTGGAATGCCTTAAGCATTTCACTTGTTGTTCTAAAAGGTGTATCTGGTAACGCCTGCCTGTTGAGCGGATTGCCCTTTTGGGAGGCTAATAAAATTTTTCGATATAATTTATCGTGGTTTTCTATATAGTGTACATTGCCAGTCGCAACAACAGGTTTGTCCAGTCGTTTACCAAGATTTACTATCTTAGTAATGATATCTAGTACCTGGGCTTCATTTTGTACAAGGCCTCTACCAACAAGATGGACATAGTTTGTAGGTGGTTGCACCTCAATATAATCGTAAAATTCAGCAACTCTTTCTGCTTCATCTTCCGATTTTTGCATCATTGTTTCAAATACTTCACCTTGATCACACGCTGAACCAATTAAAATCCCTTCTCGTAGTTTGGTCAGTAAAGAGCGTGGAACTCTTGGGACGCGATAGAAGTAGTCAATATGTGCATGAGAAATCAGTTTATATAGATTCTTTAACCCTGTATCTGTTTGAGCAAGCAATATACAATGGTTTGGTCGTCCATGTTGATATGCGTTCCCTTCGCCCATATGATTATTCAATTGATTATGATTGACAATATCTTTTTCTAAAACATTTTGTACAAGTTTCCACATTAAATAACCCGTAGCTTCAGCATCATAAATTGCTCTGTGGTGCTGTGTAAGTTCAACGTCAAAATGCTTACATAAAGTATTTAAGCGATGATTACCGAGTTCAGGTAATAGAAAACGGGCCAGTTCCAATGTATCCACAACTGAATTTGATATTTTAGGATAATCAATTCGACCTAATCCCTGATTTAAAAAGCCAATATCAAAGCTCGCATTATGGGCAACAAGTACATCATCACCTATCCATTTATGAAAGTCGCGTAAAACATCATCTACCTCGGGTGCACCAACGAGCATGTCATCTGTGATCCCTGTGATATCTTTAATGACCTCGGGTAACTTGCGGTGTGGATTGGCAAATGACTCAAATTGATCGATGATCTCACCTTTATGAACTTTCACCCCCGCAAGTTCAATGATTGTATCATAAACAGCAGACAAACCAGTTGTTTCAACGTCAAACACAACATATGTCGCCGATTCTAAATGAATATCCTGTTCATTGTAGGCAATCGGTATACCGTCATCAACAAGATTGGCTTCAACACCATAGATGACCTTTATATCATTTTTTTGACCTGCTGCGTATGCTTCGGGATATCCTTGAACAGCAACATGGTCAGTAATCGCAATTGCTTCATGCCCCCATTTTGCTGCCTGCTCAATCAACTCTGAAGGAGATACAACTGCGTCCAATTGGCTCATCGTTGTGTGTGCATGTAGTTCTACCCGCTTAGCCTCTGCTTCATCTTGTCTCAACTCAACTTTGATTTCATTGACGTCATTCGCCATCATCGTTAATTGACTTGTGTACATATCTGTTTGGATGCGCCCGCGTGCCTTGATCCACATACCAGGTTGAGCGGCCTCAAATGCAGTCTCATCTTCATCATTCCGTGAGAACATTTTGATTTCCAAAGAATCCGTATAATCCGTTGCTTTTAAGATTAATAAACTTCGACCTGACCTAAGTTTTCTAACATCAACAGCAAAAACATAACCTTGTATAGTAATACGACGCTCTTCTTCTAGAATCACTTCCATTTGTACAGCTTCTTCAGCTATCTGTGTACCGAGTCTAAATGGTTGCGACGTATCCACTTCTTTTGTTTGTTCACGACGTTGCTGTTCTTGTACCGTTCGTCGTGCAATTTCCCGATCTTCTAATGATTTTTTCTCCTGAAATTTGGCCAATTCATCTGTCATCGATTCAACGGTGATGACAAGTTTAAAAACGGGTGCACCAATTTTTTTACAAAATTGCTGAAATCCTGATTCCAATCGTTTTTTAAGGGCATTTGCTTCCGCCTCATTACGCGCAATCAAATGTAAATTTTGGTGTTCAATTATAGGTTTTTGTTGGTGGACAAGGTCCTGGTAAGCTGGTGACAAATTAGAGATTGTTTGCACATAACTCATCCAGTAGTCACAAATCATATGATCATCATATGCAGATTCTTTCGTATATATTGTGACATCAATTTCTGCGATATCATTGAACGTCTTTTTTAATTGTTGTAATAGGTGTTGATAAACATGTAAAGGTAACAAATGTGTAATTTGAAGATGAAAATGCCATGTTTTAGATTGCTTAAAGACTTCTAATTTTTCTAGTGAACTTTCTAAAAAATAGGCTTTTATGTCATCCTCAGGCATGTTAAGTTGCTCTAATAATAGCGCCATTTTTTCTCGTTTAGAAATATCCATCTGTTTCCCCCCGTAATAAATTCGTCCCTTTGGTAACTTCATTAATTATGTAAAGAAAACCTCTTAGTGATGAAGTGATCACAAAGAGGCTCGTTTATATCTCTTTCCACTTAAATAGCTAGAGGAAAAGACGTTGAATATCGTTCCAAGTCACCACTATCATGAGTAACATCAATAATGCAAACCCAATGAAATGGACAAACCCTTCTTTTTGTGGATCAATTGGTTTACCACGAACAGCTTCTATCCCTACAAACAATAAGCGGCCACCATCAAGCGCTGGGAGCGGAACGAGATTAATGATACCAAGGTTGATACTTAACATGGCTGTCCACATAATGAAACTCATCAGACCCGTTTGTACAACCTGATCGGTGGCATCATAAATAGCAACTGGACCACCTAACATATCAAGTGAATATTGACCTGTTATAAGCATCCCTAGACTCGTAAGGATTAATTTTGTGACTTCATACGTCTGTGTGAAACCATTTTTTAGCGAACCGAATATGCTTTTTTCAAAACCTTGATATACTCCAATTTTCCCCCCACCTATTTCCGGATCTTCATCTAAATAGGGTGTGACTGCTAATGAAATTTCTTCACCGTTACGATCAATAACCATGTCTAATGTTTCGTCAGCACTATCAGTAACGATTTCCGAAAATCCATTCCAAGTAGATATGGGTTGATCTCCAATTTGAATAATTTCATCACCTTTTTGAAAACCGGCCTCTTCTGCTGGACTGTCTGGTACAATATCTCCCAGTAACGCTTTATCAGATGGAATGCCCTGAATAAGCCCCAATAACATAAAAAGGACAATCGCTAACAAAAAGTTCATAAATGGACCAGCAAATAACTGCGCTGCACGTTGACCGACTGTTTTCGAAGCGAATTGTCGGTCATATGGTGCAATCTGTGTTTCTATCTCATCCATAACAAAGAAGGCATCTCTTTCAACCTCAAAGCTCAATTTTTCTTCATATTCATCGAGATCATAACCATCAATACGTAAATCATGATCAAGATCAACGTGCTCAACTTCGATAAATCGAGCATTGGGATGTTTCGATTTGTTGTTAACAATGATGTGACTTACTTTTCCAGATGCGCTAAATTTTAACCCGATATGATGGCCTGGTTTAAGTTCAATTATTTCTGGATCCTCACCCGCTACCCGAACATATCCACCAATGGGTAATAATCGAATGGTGTAGACAGTTTCGTTTTTTGTGAAGGAAAGGATCTTCGGACCAAAACCAATTGCAAATTCACGCGCCAGCATACCTGTTCGTTTTGCTACAATTAAATGCCCAAATTCATGGACAAATACGAGTAAGCCGAACATCAGTATAAAAGCAATGATTGTATTCATTAACAACACCTTCCTTATAGCAATTATTGGAACAATTTCCATCCAGTCTTTTCGTACATTTTACGTCTTATGTTTATCTTGCATCATTTATGATATAAAATGAATCACATATAATAAAGGGGCGACAAAGATTAAACTATCCAACCGATCTAAAATACCACCATGTCCTGGTAAAATATGCCCCGAATCTTTAATTTGAAAATGACGTTTATAGGCTGAAGCAACTAAATCTCCAATTTGTCCAACGATAGAAATCAAAATAATGATCACAATTAATGTTACGATTTGGTAATCAAATGGATGCACGAAATGAAAAATAGTTCCTGTCAAAATCGCAACAATAATACCCCCAATGGCGCCTTCAATCGTTTTATTTGGACTAATATCTGGCCACAACTTTCTGTTTCCAAAATAACGCCCTGCAAAGTAAGCGCCTGTATCCGTTGCCCAAATGACAAGCAATATAAAGAGCAAATAATCTAATCCTTCTAAACGTAATGTGATTAAAAAGTAAAAACCCATACTAATATATGCTGTTGCAATTAAGACAAAACCTGCTTGGACAACTGAAAATGTATTTTTGGATAAAACGGTATAAGCTAATAAAAGCATTGTATAAATGATGATAATGTTTATTTTTGTTAAAGTAAATGAATAAATCGTAACATCAGAGGTAGGTAATAACATCATCCATAAACAAATGAATGATAAGCATGTCACAACCCAGTTCATGTTTTTATGATTCATTTTTAACAATTCAAACAGACCAATACTTGCTAAAAAGTAACCAAATATAATAAACGGCCACTGACCATAATAGACGAATGGAATAAATATAATAAGTGCGAAAATAGCTGTTGTAATACGCTGTTTCATCTTAATGCGTTCAACTCCTTAAATACCACCATAACGGCGTTTCCGCTGTTTGAAATCATCGAGTGCTTGATTAAATACATGCGCATCGAAATCGGGCCATAAGACATCCGTAAACCAAAATTCTGTATACGCCAATTGCCATAACAAGAAGTTGCTCAACCGTTGCTCTCCACTCGTTCTAATTAACAAATCGGGATCGGTTAAACCATCTGTATATAAATATTTAGAAAATGTTTGTTCATCTAATGTATCTAAGGATATTTTTGCACCGTTAATGTCGTCCATTATTTGTTTAATGGCACGCATGATTTCGAAGCGGCTACCATAATTTAACGCAAAGTTCAAAATGAGACCATCGTTATCTTTCGTTTTTTCCTTTGCTGATTGTACAGCCTCCTTTGTAGGCTTTGGCAATGAGTCGAACTCACCAATTGTATTAATTTGTACGTTATTTTCAATTAACTCTGGTAAAAATGTATGTAAAAAAATTTTCGGAAGCTTCATTAAATAATCAACTTCTGATTTTGGTCGCTTCCAATTTTCAGTTGAAAATGCGTATAATGTTAAGATTTTTATATTGGCGTCGATGGCAGCCCGAACGACTTCTTTAACGACATTCATGCCTTCTTTATGTCCATCATTCCGTGACAATCCACGTTTTTTTGCCCAACGTCCATTGCCATCCATTATAATAGCAACATGGCTGGGGACACTTACCAAATCACGTCTTTTTTGTTTTGCATTTTCATATTTCAAAAAAGGAATTTTCATTGACATCATTTGTCCTCCGAATACTGTTGATTATCCTTCTAGTTATTATGCTAAAGGCAAACAAGTTATGTCTTGTAAATTTTATAAGAATAACCACCATTATATCACTTATTTCGTGAGAGATAAACAAAAAATAAACCCTCTTAAACAAGAGGGCACTGCTTCTTATTTTGACAAAGCATATTCATTTCCGCGTCCTTGGCAGTTGATGTGCAGACGTTAGAAAAAAGTTAGATTAAACTTCCATAATATCTGCTTCTTTGTCTTTGGCCATTTGATCAAGCTCTTCAATATAATTATCTGTTTCTTGTTGTACTTGATCTAAATAATTACGTAACTCATCTTCTGTCAATTCGCCTTCTTTTTCAAACTTTTTAAGGGCATCATTTGCTTCTCGACGAATATTGCGAACTTGAATTTTAGCAGTTTCAGTGTACTTTCCAACAACTTTTGATAATTCTTTTCGACGTTCTTCTGTTAATGCTGGAATACTAATTCTGATTAAGTTCCCATCATTAGAAGGTGTCAAGCCAATATCTGCTTTCTGTATCGCTTTTTCAATTTCCCCGATGGATGTTTTATCATAAGGTGTGACGACAAGTAAGCGCGCTTCTGGTGTAGACACATTTGCAAGTTGATTCAAAGGTGTAGAAGCGCCATAATAATCGACAAAAATACTATCTAAGATATTTGGGTTTGCTCGTCCAGCTCTTACAGTTGCAAGGTTTTTTGAAAATGCTTGAGTCGCTTGGGACATTTTTTCACGCATGTCTTTAATTGTATCTGTTGCCATGTTTATTTCCCCCTTATTTTTGTTCCGATCGTTTCACCAAGGACAACCTTTTTAATGTTGCCTTCATCCATCAACGAAAAGACAATTAATGGTATATCATTGTCCATACATAGTGATGAAGCTGTTGAATCCATAACACCGAGCCCTTCATTAAGCATGTCCATATATGTGAGATTATCATATTTTCTTGCTTGCTTGTTTAGTTGCGGATCATCTGAATAAACACCATCAACATTGTTTTTAGCCATTAAAATGACTTCAGCTTCTATTTCTGCGGCGCGCAATGCAGCCGTCGTATCTGTCGAGAAATAGGGATTTCCAGTTCCTGCAGCAAAAATGACGACTCGTTTTTTCTCCAGATGTCTAATTGCTTTCCTTCTTATGTATGGTTCTGCGACTTGACGCATTTCAATGGACGTTTGGACACGTGTTGGAATACCAGACATTTCAAGACTATCTTGAAGTGCTAGAGAGTTCATAACAGTTGCCAGCATGCCCATATAATCAGCATTGGCTCGGTCCATCCCCATTTCACTACCAACTTTTCCGCGCCAAATGTTTCCACCACCAACGACGACAGCAACTTCTACACCTAATTCTACGATACTTTTAATTTGATGAGCAATTGATTGGATGACTTCAGGCTCAATACCATGTCCCTGTTTACCACTCAATGCTTCCCCACTTAGTTTCAACACAATTCTACGGTAATTTGCTGTTGTCATAGTAACCTCCATAATATATTTTAATTCGTAAGGACGTTTAATATAAAGATGACATCGGTTTTGTGGGCTTGTATGACCATTCTCAAGCGTAGGAGATGTACTTATACGTCTTTTGCTCTTAACATCATGATGTCGCCCCTAACCAAATGGCCTCTATTTTCAGAAAGAGGGAACACAAAGTGTCCCCCTGTAGCAAAGGTGCTTATTTTTTCATTTCATTCATGACTTCTTCGGCAAAGTTTTCTTCACGTTTTTCTATACCTTCACCAACTTGATATCTAACAAATGCTTTAACAGCTGCATCTTTCTCTGAAAGATATTTTTTCACTTTTACATCTGGGTCTTTAACAAAATTTTGATCAAGTAAGCAGATCTCTTCAAAGAACTTGCCTAAACGACCTTCAACCATCTTCTCAACAATATGTTCAGGCTTACCTTCACTTAAAGCTTGTGATTTTAAGATTTCACGTTCACGATTTACTTCTTCTTCAGGAACATCATCACGTGAAACATATGTTGGATTAATCGCTGCAACATGCATAGCTATGTCTCGAGCCAAAGCATCATCTGTTGAGCCTTCAACAACTGTTAATGCACCGATACTTCCTTCCATGTGCAAATAAGAGCCAAATACATCTGCATCTGTCTTATTAACAATAGCGAAACGGCGGAGTGAAATTTTCTCACCGATCGTAGAGATAATGGAATTGATATGTGCTTCTATTGTTTCATCTGTACCTGCTAATTTTTGATGGAGTGCTTCTTCAGCATTCGCAGGTTGTTCTTTAATCAAATGTTTTCCTAAATCATCTAATAATTGCTTAAATGTATCATTTTTAGTTACGAAGTCTGTTTCACAGTTCACTTCTAAAAGCACAGCGGTGTTACCGTCAACAGTAATAGACGTCGAACCTTCAGCTGCAATTCGACCTGCTTTTTTAGCTGCTTGAGCTGAGCCTTTTTTACGTAAAAAGTCGATTGCTTCTTCAAGGTTACCGTCTGTTTCTTCAAGTGCCTTCTTACAATCCATCATACCGGCACCCGTTTTTTCACGCAGTTCTTTAACAAGTTTAGCACTAATTGCCATGATAATCCTCCTAATATATCTTTCTTTAAAAAAAGGTGATAAAAGGATTATCCTCTTATCACCTGTCCTTTTTAAAAGTTATTCCTTATTTGCTACTTCTTCTACTGAATCTGTTTCTTCTACTTCTTCAGGTTCCTCGGCTTTTTCAGAATCTTGTTCCGCCGTTTCAGCTTGTGCTTCTTCCTGAACGTCAGAAACTTCTTCACCCTGTTTACCCTCTAAAACAGCGTCAGCCATTTTAGATGTTAATAATCTAACTGCACGAATGGCGTCATCGTTTGCTGGAATGACGTGATCAATTTCATCTGGATCACAGTTTGTATCGACAATACCAACAATTGGAATATTTAATTTCCGAGCTTCTGCGATAGCAATGCGCTCTTTACGTGGGTCGATTACAAATATGGCATCCGGGAGTTTATTCATTTCTTTAATACCACCTAAAAACTTAACAAGGCGGGCTTTTTCTTTTAATAAATTAACCACTTCTTTTTTAGGTAATACGTCAAATGTACCATCTTCATCCATACGCTCAATATCTTTTAGACGATTGATACGTTTACGGATTGTTTTGAAGTTTGTTAATGTACCGCCTAACCAGCGTTGGTTCACATAAAACATACCTGCACGTGTTGCTTCTTCCTGAACGGAATCTTGTGCTTGTTTTTTAGTACCAACAAATAATACTGTCCCACCGTTTTCAGCGATTTCTCTCACATAATTGTATGCTGCATTTACCTTTTTAACCGTTTTTTGAAGGTCAATAATGTAAATACCGTTACGCTCTGTGAAGATATATTTCTTCATTTTTGGGTTCCAACGGCGTGTTTGGTGTCCAAAATGTACACCAGCTTCTAGCAATTGTTTCATTGAAATAACTGACATGTTTATTCCTCCTATGGTTTATTCCTCCGTTTAGATCATATTTATATAACTACCTATTATATAGATAGGCACCATTTATATAAATCCCTAAACGTGTGTAGTATGAACGCCTAAACATTAAAGCGTAGGATTTATACCAAGAGCTACTATATCACATGAATGATAAGCAATCAAGCTTTAAGAGTCCTCTTCTTCATAAAACTTGAGGGTGAGCTCAACTTCAGTATGTCCACAGTTTAATGATTGAGCAATCTCCTTTGCCGTTTTACCTTGATGGTACATTTGTAACATGCGGGCTTGAAGTGAGGTTTCAGACACATCCTCGGTTTGAACGGATTCTGGATTAGAGGTTGGTGCTGATTCTGACGTTATCTTTGGTTCTTTTCTCGTATGCTGTTCTCGTTGGGGTGATCGTTGTGTTTGTACATGTGTTAAGGATAGGTCTTGTAAACGGTCATTTTCCGTTCGAATATCTCGTAAATATTTTTCGAAAATGGCTACTATATTTGTTGGTTGATTTCTTTTTAAAGCTTGTACTTCCTTAAACAAATAATAGATAGCGGCTAAAAGCACAATGTTTATTAAAAAACTAATTGAAAGCATAAAAGATGTCATAAAAATCCCTTCTATCCCTTGTAATCAATATAACTACCTAAATAAGGGTGTCTCGATGTTTCATTTTCTTCTGCAGCATCTGACTCATTTTGACCGTCGTCAGTTGCCGACTGCCTGTTCTCTTCCTTAGCTTCATCTCGAATAGCGGATTTTGTTAATGCGTCAAACTTATTCACCTGTGTTCTTTTTCTCTCTTCCATTCTAACTTGATTTTGTGCGAGTGACTCTTGAAAACGCTCATTTTGTTTCGACATGTGCTCTTGTTGTTTTCCGGCATCTTGAGCTCTTGGTAGTGCCACTTGCATCTCTACTGATTTCCAACTCAAGTGACATCACTTCTTTCGTTTAATTTTAGAGGGTATGTAAAACGATTTCATTTTGAACTAATGTTACACTCACGTGTTGACGCTCATGATTTATTTTACGTTTATATTTCCCAAATGCAATCGTTACATTAGCATAAAGACGATCTGAAACTAATAATTTAGCCTGTTCTCCTCGTTCTAAAGATGTGTGTAATTGAGCAAGTGCCGCGGAAATTTTATCTATTTGTTGATTCACTTTTTTTAATGAATGGCGCTGTCTAAGATGCGCTATTTTTAGTTTGGGGTTTTGTTCATAGCCATGCATCTTTAACTTTTTACCAAGTGACAACAGCTTATCTCTTGCAGTGTGTAATGTTTCTTTCTTGTGTTTCAGTTTCTTAACGTCATCATCAACAGATTGATCAAGTTCAAAATGAATCATTGTTTGCGTGCTCAGACGATTGCCGATATCTTTAGCCTCAATCAATTGACCGGCTGACATGATGCCACCAATAATATTGCCTTTTTGACAATATATTTGCTGACGTGCTGTACATTCACTATGCAAAATGGAGTTTTCAACATAAATGGATCCATTCGCATGTGCAATGCCCTGATTGATATAACCGATATGAATATTATCATTTGCTGAGATCGTCCCATTTTGCATACCTGATAAACCTTCAGATATATATAATGAGCCACCTGCATGAAGTGTCGCTGATTCAACAAGTCCAAACACTTTAATGTCGCCACCAGCTTTAACAGTAAAGCCTGTCGGTACATCACCTTTAATAATAATTGAACCAACAAAATCTAAATTACCATCTTTCATCGATAGTGACTCATCAACATAAAACACATCTTGAACTTCAAGAGCATTTGGACGGATACTAACTTGTCCATCTGTTTCCGCATAGAATGTCTGATTCTTGTCATTGAAATGGACATTTTTCCCAGCATTCATTTGATGGGGTTTGCCTGGCCGTGCAGGGACAGCCATCCCAAATATATTTTTACCGGATGTACCATTTGTTGGCGCTGTTACTTTTGCTAGTTTTTCGCCTTTTTTGATCGTCGGAATACGCATAACATCCCGAAAATTCCAATCATCATTCTTCTTAACCTCGGAACTTGCATTAAACATATACGTTATTGCACCGTCTTCTCCATCAACAGGTAACATGCCTTTGGCGATTGTTAATGGAAATTGATCTGCTGCTAATTGTGTTGTCAGTAAGTGTACCTGTCTGTGATCAATGCCATATATGATTCTATTTTCTTCTAAATATTGGATGATATCCAGTTTAGTCAGAGTTTTAATATCATGGTAGTACTCTGTACAGTATATCTCTGCTAGCATTTTATCAGTAGAAATAACAGTTTTGAAACACTTACGAATATCGATCAAAACACTCCCTCTTTTCATTATTGATTCTTATAACAGTTATATTTCTTGGAGTATATGTCGTAATTTAAAAATAGCACTTTTATGAATTTGGGAAATGCGAGAAGTTGTTAATCCTAAAACATTTCCAATTTCTGTCATCGTCAGCTCATCATAATAAAATAAACTGATGATCATTTGTTCATTCTGATTTAGTGATTGAATTTTTTGTGCTAGTTCAGCTGCAAATTCCTCTTTTAAAATATGATCATCTGGCAATAAGGTGTTATCATCAGGAATATGATAACCTGTATTGTCATCTGTATCTTCCGATTGATTATTACTTTTACTATCAATTGACAAAACGTGACTCACAAAAGCATCATTGATAATTGTTTCAACTTCATGTGCTGTCAATCCGCCAATTTCCGAAGCTATCTCCTCTGATGTCGGTTCGCGTTGTAATTGTTGTTCGAGTTTTTCAGATATGACATCAATTTGTTTTGCTTTGTCTCGTAATGTGCGTGGTAGCCAATCTTCTTTACGCAACCCGTCAATAATTGAACCTCGGATACGAAAGGATGCATATGTATCGAACTTCAGTTGACGTTCTGGTTCAAACTTTTTCAGTGCATCATATAACCCTTGTAATGCATAGCTCTCTAAATCATCCCGACTCACACTTTGTGGCAAAGTAATTGAAATACGTTCAACATGAAAAAGCACTAAGTGATGATAGTTTTTAATTAATTCATTTGCCGCTTCATTATCTTGATTTGTTAACCATTTTTCCCAATGTTGTTGAATTTGAGGAGACTTATATGTACGAATTGGGCTCCCTCCTCATCATTAATATTTGTCATGCAAAAATTAAATATATTTTTCTGCTTTATAGACTGTACGGATACCTAGCTTGCCAGTACTTGGATCAAATTCTATTGTCCGCCCCTGATTGCCACCAACATCAGATGCGATAATAGGAATGTTGGCATTTTGTAAATATGTTTTTACGGCTTCAATATTTCTGGCACCAATCTTCATAACATCTGATCCTGAGTTAAATTGAAACATACGTGCACCACCTGCTATTTTTGCTTGTAATGCTGCGCGTCTAGCGCCTGTTTGCAATACCTTTTCAATAAGTATTGGGATAGCAGTGTCAGCGTATTTAAATGTGTTTATCTTATTTTGTCGTGTAACAGTGGAATCAGGTAGCATGATATGTGCAAGTCCCGACGTTTGTTTCTTAAGATCATATATGACAATTCCCACGCACGATCCTAATCCTGATGTACGAATCACATGAGGGGATTTGGCAATATTTAAATCCGAGATACCGACTTTGATAACTTTCCCACTTTTAATCATCTGTCTTTACTCCTAATGCGGTAAATATTGTCGGTAATGTATCAGGATTTGGTAAATAGAAAAAGTGACCATTCAACCCATTATGTGTTTCACCTATAGCCGTGTTAATAACAATGGCATAATCGGAAATATGCAATAGTTCCGTAAGACCTGCTGTCAAAACAGCACCAGCCATATCTATACTTAAATAAGGAATTGAAGGTTGCATTGATAGTTTAATAAAGTCTGCTAAAGCTGTTAAATAGGAACCGGTCAAAATATTTCCCGATTCTTGTAAAGCAGATATTGAGATATCATCAACTTCTCCGTTTTGAATAAGCTTCCGGTTCTCAGCAAACATTTGGCTCAGGAGTATTTCAGCTTCTTCAATCGTTAAAATAAAATAAACAGTACCTGGTGCTTCTCCAGTTATATCAAAATACATGGATACGATTAATTGTTCAGGGCCACCAATCATGTCAATCATTTCATCAAACGTAACGATGTCTACAGAAGGCACATCCATATCAATTTGTTTTTGAATGAGTTTGGCCATTGATGTCGCTGCATTTCCAGCACCAATATTGCCGATTTCTTTTAATACATCTAATTGAACGGATGATAATTTATGAATATTCATTGATTTATCCTTCAATTTCTTTTAGTTCTTCGACTTCCTTATGTGTTAAAACTTTTTGTAAATCTAGTAAAATGAGTAAGCGGTTATCCACTTTAGCCACACCCGATATATAGTCAACATCAATCGTACCTACAACTTCTGGAGCAGGTTCAATTTGATCTTCTGGAATATCGATGACATCATTGGCAACATCAACAATGAGTCCGACTTCGATATCATCCAAATAGACGATAATAATGCGGGTTGATTCTGTATGATCTGTTTCTTCAATACCAAATCTTAAGCGCAAATCAATAACCGGTGTCACCACACCACGCAAGTTGATTACACCTTTAACAAACGGAGCGGTTTGGGGGACACGTGTTATTGGTAGCAGGCGCTCAATACCCCCAACTTGGTCAACTGACACTGCATATTCTTCATCTCTTAATTGGAAAACAATTACCTTTCGCTCTGCCGCTGTTGTATGTTCCATCATATTCTCTCCCTCGTTTTTATAATTGGTTATTTAATCAATGCGTTACTATCAATGATAAGTGCAACTTCCCCATCACCAAGTATTGTGGCTCCAGAAATAGCTGGAATGTTCGTTAAAAATTGACCCAAAGATTTTAATACGACTTCTTGTTGGCCAATAAATGAGTCAACGACCAATCCCGTTATTTTGTCACCTCTCTTCACAATAACAATGGACAAATAATCAGTGGAGGTCTTTGTAAAAGGAACTGAAAAAATATCATTTAAAAATGCCAAAGGTACGACTTTATTACGAAAATCTATGACCTTCTTGTTATGAGCATGTAAGACTTGGTCCTTATGAACAATGACCGTTTCAATAATTGACGACAATGGTATCGCATATTTTTCAGTTTGTAATTCTACAAGTAAAACTGAAATGATCGATAAAGTTAATGGTAATTGAATTGAAAATGTTGAACCTTCACCCATTTTAGATTGGATCGTAATACTGCCACCTAATGTTTCAATTGTGTTTTTAACGACGTCTAATCCAACACCTCTTCCAGAAACATCAGAAACAACATCTGTTGTTGAAAAGCCACTCGCCATAATCAGTTCATAGACTTGTGAGTCTGTTAGAGTTGTAGACTGTTCCTCGCTAATAACGCTATTAGAAATAGCTTTCTGAAGTACCTTTTCTTTATCAATACCTGCCCCATTATCCATAATATCGATAAAAACATAATTACCACTATGATAGGCCTTTAAAATAATCGTTCCATGGCTTGACTTACCTTGTGCCCGACGTTGTTCAGGTGTTTCAATGCCATGATCAGCTGCATTACGAATTAAATGGACGAGTGGATCACCAATTTCATCAATAACAGTCCGATCTAACTCGGTATCTTCTCCAATCACTTCGATGTCAATTTCCTTCTGTAAATCTCTAGCCAGTTGCCGAATCATACTTGGGAAACGATTAAACACTTGATTAATAGGAACCATTCTCATATTTAAAATAACATTTTGTAAATCTCCTGACACACGGGACATACGCTCTACGGTTTCTTGTAAATCATGATGTTGAATGTCTAATGCAATTTGCTCTAATCGCCCTTTATCTATAACGAGTTCTTCAAATAAATTCATGAGGACATCTAGACGATCAATATTGACACGAATTGTTTTACGACCACTCACTTGTCTTTGCGGACTATTCGCTTCTGCTTTATTATCTGATTGCACTTCTGTCTCTTTTGTTTGTTGTGGTTTTTCTTCGGTATATTGGTCTACGGAGAACAATTGGATATCGACTTGTTTGATCTCAGACACTTTATTGACTTTCTGGGCAATTTCTTCTTGACTACTTTTTGAAACCAGGATAACACTAAAAGATGATTCGAAATTTTCCTGTTCCAGTTCGCTGACAGGTGGTTCAGTTTTAATAATCTCGCCTAATTGTTCCAACACTTCAAAAACCATAAATACACGTGCACCTTTTAAAATACAGTCATCTATTAAATGAATCGTCATATTATAATTATTGAAACCCCTATCTGATGATTCATTTAAGATGGCACGTTCAAATTCGTCTAAAGAAGTACCTTCATATGCTTCTACTTTTTCATTTTGAACAGGTTCTTTCGTTTGTTCATTATAAGTACCATTTTTAATCTGCTCCAATTGTTGAGCAACGGATTGAATATTACGTTTGCCATCCCCACCACTTGAAATATCATCAATCATTTCATTTAAATGATTCACTGCAACAAATAGCACATCTACAATATGTGTTTCAACAGACAGTGTCTCATAACGAATATCATCTAAGACATTTTCCAGTGCGTGTGTAAGGTGTGAAATGTCTTCATAGCCCATCGTTGCTGACATACCCTTTATCGTATGTGCCGCCCGAAATATTTCATCAATAATTGACTTGTCATGTGGATCCTTTTCTAAAGCAAGCAACTCATTTGAGAGAACTTCTAAATGTTCCGTGCTTTCATCAATAAAAACATCCATATATTGTGTCGTATCCATTTTATTGATTCCTCCCTCTCCCTCGTATGAGATCATTGATCGTCTGCCCCATACTATTTAGGTGAATAACCTGATTAACATGTCCTGTCTTCACAGCAGCCGATGGCATACCATATACAACGGTTGATTCTTCTGATTCTGAGATGATGACGGCTTTCGGATCTGCCTTTTTAATGGCTTGAATGCCCCGCGCGCCATCTTGTCCCATACCAGTTAAAACAATAGCAAACTTATTAATTTGTCTTAAGGATGCTACTGATTCGAACAATACATTTACAGCTGGTCGGTGTCCACGTTCAGATGGCTCCTGAGTCAGTTCGATGGCTAACGACATGCCAGCCTGACGTGCTTTCATATGATAGTCACCCGGTGCAATATACGCTGTGCCTTTTTGTACTAATTCGCCATGTGTTGCCTCCTTAACACGTATATGTGACAACATATCTAAGCGATCTGCGAGTGATTTTGTGAATTTTGCTGGCATATGTTGCACAATTAAAACAGGTGCTGGAAAGTCATTCGGTAATGCCGTTAAGACTTGTTGCAGTGCCCTTGGGCCCCCTGTCGAAGTACCTATAGTTACGATAGAGTTTTCATATGTTTGTTGTTTATTACTTAACAAAGCATGCTGACTAATCGGGGGATGTTTACTTATTTTTGCTTTAGCTGCTGTGATTACTTTCGAAATAATCTCTTGTTTAATTGTTTCTATATCTAACGAAATGGCACCTGAAGGCTTTGCAATGACATCTACTGCCCCAATAGAAATGGCCTGAACTGCCTTTTGTGTCCCTTCACGTGTCGCGCTGGACAACATAACAACTGGTAATGGGGCAATTGTCATGATTCTTTCTAACGTTTCAATCCCATCCATGACTGGCATTTCAACATCTAGTGTGACAATGTCTGGTGAACGTTGTTTAATTTTATCTAATCCATCCTTACCATTTCTCGCTGTCCCTACAACATGAATTCTTGAATCACTTGCTAATATATCTGTAATCATTTTCCGCATAAAAGCCGAATCTTCTATGATTAGTACACGAATTGCTGACATATGGTTACCTCACTTTTATCAATTGTTTAAGTTTGTCCATGAATGTGAGAGGTTTATTGTGATGTACAGGCATTTCAGATAAGTACGTGTCCACAATGCGTTGCATGGCCAGGGCTATTTTAGCTTTGGGATTCAACTGTATGTATGGCATTTGCCGTTTAACTGAGGTTAGAACAATCTTATCTTCTTGTAAGGAACCGATGTTTCTGACATCTTTATTTAAAAATTCCCATATAATATTTTTAAATTTCTCAGTCATTTTTCGCCCTTCTTTAATTGAATGACAACGATTCATTACTATATATATCGGCATATCTTTTTGATTGTTAACTATGTGTTTAATCATGCCATACGCATCTGTAATCGCTGTTGGTTCTGGTGTTGTAACGACAAAACATTCGTCAGCAGCTAAAATAAATGAAAGACTCTCCGCCGTTGCTCCTGCCCCCATATCAAAGATAATAAAGTCATACATGTCCATGATGGATTCATACTCTGAGAAGAAATGTGCCCATTTGTGCTGATCCATTTTTAAAAAATGTGATAAGCCTGACCCGCCCGAAATATACGCTAAGCCTTTAGGACCGAATTTGACAATATCAGCAATTGTTAAATTGTCATCTAGTAAATCAATCATTGTTTTTTCGGAATACAACCCAAGTAAAATATCGATATTCCCCATGCCAACATCAAGATCAAAAATAAGAACACGCTTCCCTCTTTCCAATAATTCAAGTGCAAAATTAATAGCAAAGTTTGATTTGCCAACACCACCTTTCCCACTTGTAATAGCAATTGTTTTAGCATGTCGGCCTGTTTGACGTTTAAGGCGTTGTCTAAGGCTTTGTGCTTGATCATTCATTTCGGTAGCCACCTAATACGTATTCTGTTATCATGCTTGCTGTTGGTTGCAGTAAATCTTCTGGCACATCTTGACCGTTTGTCATATAAGCAATGCGCATGTTATGATTCAAAGCCATATTCAATACACTTCCAAATTGTTTCGTTTCATCTAACTTTGTGAAGATGAGTTCTTTTATCGGTAAATGACTAAATTGTTCATAAATATCTATAATGTCTTTCTGCTTTGCGGTCAGAGCTAAGACAAGATATACTTTCATATCAACCTGAATATGGCCTTCAAGTTCTTTAACATATGTCTCATCCCTAAAATTGCGCCCTGCCGTATCAACAAAAATCATATCATAGCTCGCAAAGGCCTCTAATGCTTGTTTATAATCATCCAGATCATATGCCACTTTGACTGGCACACTTAAAATTTGCGCGTACGTTTTTAATTGTTCTATCGCTGCAATTCTGTATGTATCAGTTGTAATAAAGGCAATTTTTTTATGATCTCTTAACATGCAATTCGCCGCAACTTTTGCAAGTGTCGTTGTTTTTCCAACACCAGTCGGGCCAACAAAATGAATCACTTGCTGCTCTTGTTGTTTGTTCAAATGAAACGATGCTTCAAAAATACGTTTTTCAATTTCCCGTTTTGTATCACGTAATACCAATTCTGTAGAAGGTAAAATATCGTGTGTCTCATGGTGCATATTGACTGAATCAACAATCTCTTCAGCTAATGATGGTTGTACTTCCTGATCTGTTAAATAATCAAGCATCTGCGCATATACTGGTATGTATTTTCCTTTATTTGTATCTTGCCGCTCTAACATACGCTTTAAATGATTGATTTCATTAAGAATTTTTTCATTTTCACCTGTATTCGTAGTGGATATTGTTTTCGTGTGATCGACCTTAG
>Ga0209487_1000505_pt1 | contig 35343 bp, 30 predicted proteins | sample Poulit2012_FD_187524 | JGI IMG/M metagenome (GOLD analysis project Ga0209487, IMG submission 187524) | Agricultural soil microbial communities from Georgia to study Nitrogen management - Poultry litter 2012 (SPAdes) (version 2) | ecosystem: Environmental > Terrestrial > Soil > Agricultural land...
ACAGCGGTGCGGACCCACCCGATTCCATCCCGAACTCGGAAGTGAAACGTGCCAGCGCCGATGGTAGTGCGGCATTCGCCGTGTGAGAGTAGGTCACTGCCAGGCATTTATTCCAAACCCCGAAGCTGAAACAGGCTTCGGGGTTTTTTTTTGGCTATTGGCTCCGTGTTGCGATTGATTTGGCCGAGTATGTCCGCATGTAAACACCTGTAAGGTTGAATTCCGGGCAGGGGCAATTCCCGCGCAAGTCTGGAAAAACAATAAAGCAGAATCGATGTCCGGTTTGTCACCATTAAGATTGGCGCTTCTTCTGGCCATAACAGTCGCTTTGGGCCCACTGGCCCTCGATACGTATTTGCCCGCTTTTCCGCAAATAGCCAGCGACTTCAATGTCGACCTGCCGGCGGTTGGCCGAACACTGAGCATCTATGTTCTGGTGCTGGGTCTTGCTCAGCTGATTGGTGGACCGCTGTCGGATCGTTACGGTCGACGGGTTGTCCTGCTGAGCGGCCTGGGAATATTTGCCGTGGCCAGCCTGGTGTTGGCCGGGGCCGGCAGCTTGGGGAGCATGATGTTCTGGCGGGTGATACAGGCGATCGGGGGCGCCTGGGCAGCGGTATCTGTGCCAGCCATTGTTCGCGATCGCACCAGCGGCAACGAGTCGGCACGGCTTTTCTCGCTTATCGGCCTGATTATGTTTGTTGCGCCGGCCATGGCACCAACCATTGGCTCGCTCATATTGCATTTCAGTGCGTGGCCGGCGATATTTGTGATGCTGGCCGTTTATGCCCTTCTTCTGGCAATAACCCTGCGGGCCTTTCTGTTCAGAAACCTGGCTGCTGCTGCGCGCACCAGAACACCAGTGCATACGCTGGTGACAAATTACGTGCGGGTGTTGAAAAATACCACAGCCATGCGCTTTGTCATTATGCAAACGCTTGCATTCAGCGTGCTGTTGATTTTTATTACGCATGCCTCATTCATTTACCAGGACTGGTTCGGGCGCTCCAATGCCGAGTTTTCAATTCTGTTCGCGGCAAATATCGTTGGCATGGTCTTCGCCAATCTGCTTAACAGGAGGCTGCTGCTGCGTTTTCATTCAGCGCAGATCCTGAGAACGGCGCTGTTCATACAGTCGATTGCGGTCACTGCCTTGCTGATCCTGGTCATGAGCAATGCCGGTGTTGTTGCCACAGCAACTGCCATTGTCATTGCCGCCGGCTGCATGGGGACGATAGCCCCCAACAATATCGCCAACGCTCTCGACTTCTTCCCCAAACAGGGTGGAACAGCAGCGGCCCTGATGGGCGCGGCACAGTTTTGTATAGCAGGGCTGATTAGCGCTGTTTCAACTTGGCTGGCAGACGGAACACTGCTGCCAATTGCCCTGGTAATGGCAGCCTGCTCAACGGGCGCGCTGCTGTTTGGGGTTGGCGCACCCGCGGCGGTGGAGCGTGCGGCAAACAAGCCGGCAGGGTAGGCGTCCTCCGAGCGCCAGGCCCTTTATCCACCCGCACCGGATACAGGAGGCTGCGCAGCTGCAGTTTCGTTGAAGCGGCTGCGATCCAGCTCACCTTCGGTGTTGGCCACAATGCAGGTGACAACGGCATCACCGGTGACGTTGACTGCGGTGCGGGTCATGTCCAGCAGCCGATCCACGCCCAAAATCATGGCAATGCCTTCGGCAGGCAGGCCAACCTGGGTGAGTACACCGGCAAGCAGAATAAGGCCAACACCGGGCACGCCGGCGGTACCGATTGAAGCCATGACCACCATGAATACAACCATCAGGTATTGGGAAATGGCCAGGTCAACGCCGTAATACTGCGCAATAAAGCTTACGGCAATGCCCTGCATGATGGCCGTGCCGTCCATATTGATGGTGGCGCCCAAAGGGATGGTGAAGGAGCTGATGCGGTTGGATACACCCATTCTTTCCTGCACAGCCCTGAGCGTAACCGGAATGGTGGCACCGGATGAGGCCGTGGAAAAGGCAAACGCGATGACGTCGCGAAAGTGATGAAAAAAGCGGACAGGGCTGAGGCCTGACCACAGCTTGAGCAACAGCGGATAGACCACCGCGGCCTGGACTATGAGAGCAGCCATGACAAGCACGACATATTTAAGCAGTCCTGCAAAGGTTGACCAGCCGGTGGTGGCGGCCATGCCGGCAATAAGCGCAAAGACGCCGTAGGGGGCAATAAGCATAACGATGCCCACCAGTTTCATGACCACTTCCATCATGTCGGTAAAGAAGTCGCTGATGCGCCTGCCGTGCTCGCCGGCAAAGGACATGGAAAGGCCCAGCAAAATGGAAAATATGATGATGGGCAGCATGTTGCCTTCTGCCATGGCCTGCACCGGGTTGCTGGGCACCATTTCAACAAGCACCTGCGAAAAGGGCGGTGCACTGGCAATTTCCAGCGCCTGGTCTGAAACGGCGCCAACTGAAACTCCGGTCTTGAAGATTGCGCCCCCGGTCAGGGCCAGCACGACGGCAATGAGCGTGGTCAGCAAATAAAGCCCTATGGCCTTGGCGCTGACCCGACCCAGGCTCCTGGGATCGGCCAGGGAGGCAACGCCCGAGATCAGCGATACAAAAACTATGGGCACGATCAGCATGGTCAGAAAACGGACGAACATGTCTCCGACCACGTTGAACAGGCCCTCGACAACCCAGGACTGGACCAGCCCGTCGTCGGGAAATATCAAATTGATCAGTGCACCGGCCACGAGGCCAAAAGCAAGCGCCAAAAGTATGTGGGTGCTGAGCTTGTTGTGGTCGAACTGATGGGGCTGATTGGGTGTTTGTTGTAAGTCTTGTGACATTCGAGCGTGGTGAAATCCGGTTAACGGGCCAAAAGAGTAGCCTAACGCAACGCCGGGGTCTACTGCGTGCTGCAAGGACCGGGCAGCAATGCCCGGGCTGCCGCTATAATGTGGCCTTCAAACAATTGCAGTGACAATATGAGCAGCAGCGACAAAACACCCGGTCCCACAAACTTCATTCGCAATCGCATCATCCGCGAGCTCGAGGCGGGTCAATATGACTCCATTGTCACGCGATTTCCGCCCGAGCCCAACGGATATCTGCACCTGGGGCACGCCAAGTCCATTGTGCTCAATTTCAGCCTGCCCAAGGAATTTGGCGGCTACACCAACCTGCGATTTGATGACACCAACCCGGAAAGGGAAGAGCAGCGCTATATCGACGCAATCAAGGAAGATGTGCGCTGGCTGGGGTATGAGTGGCGCCACGAGCGCTATGCCTCGGATTATTTTGAAACATTTTATGAGTGGGGGCTGCATCTGATAGACAAGGGGCTGGCCTATGTCGACAGCCAGAGCGCAGAGGAGATCAGCCAAACCCGCGGCAGCCTGACCGAGCCGGGTGTTGAAAGCCCCGACAGAAACAGGCCCGTCGAAGAAAGCCGTGAGCTGTTTGAGCGCATGCGTGCCGGCGAGTTTCCCGACGGCGCATATGTTCTGCGCGCAAAAATCGATATGGCCTCGCCCAATATCAACATGCGTGATCCGGTGATATACCGCATCCGCCACCTTGCTCACCCGCGCACCGGCGACAAGTGGTGCATCTATCCAAGCTACGATTTTGCGCACGGGCAGTCGGATGCGCTTGAGCACATCACCCATTCCCTGTGTACGCTTGAGTTCGAGGATCACCGCCCGCTGTATGACTGGCTGATTGAGAATCTGCCCGTGCCCTCCAGGCCCTTTCAAATTGAGTTCTCCAGGCTCAACCTTGATTTTACGGTGCTTTCCAAACGCAGGCTCACCCGCCTGGTGGACGGTGGGCATGTCAGCGGCTGGGATGACCCGCGCATGCCGACCCTGGCAGGAATACGCAGAAGAGGCTTTACGCCGGAGTCAATACGCAATTTCTGCCGTGAAATTGGCGTGACAAAATCGGAAAGCATCATCCCCTTTGGCGTGCTTGAGCGCAATTTGCGTGATGATCTGAACGTGCGCGCGCCCCGCCGCATGGCGGTTTTGCGCCCTCTCAAGCTGGTGCTGACGAATTTTCCGGAAGGAAAGACCGAATGGCTGGACGTGGCCAATCACCCCCAGGACGAGAGCATGGGCACACGGCAGGTGGCGCTGACTCGCGAAGTCTTCATTGAAGAAGACGATTTCATGGAAGACCCGCCGCGCAGGTTTTTCCGGCTGCGTCCGGGCGGCGAGGTCCGCCTGCGCAATGCCTTTATCATTCGCTGCGATGAAGTGATCAAAAATGATGAAGGCGAAGTGATTGAGCTGCGCTGCAGCTACGACCCTGAAACACGTTCGGGCCTACCCGGCGCTTCAAGAAAAGTCAAAGGCACCATTCACTGGGTCTCTGCCAGTCATTCCACAGCGGCGGAAGTCCGGTTGTATGACCGGCTGTTCAATGTGCCGCACCCGGCTGGTGATCGTGAGCGTGATTTCATAGAGCACCTCAACCCGGACTCGCTGGAGGTGCTCGACAATGCGCGCCTTGAAAGCGGGCTGGATTCGGCCGCGCCGGGTCAGCACTTCCAGTTTGAGCGGCTCGGGTATTTTACGCCTGATGCGGACACCGGGCCTGACCGCCCGGTGTTTAACCGAGCGGTTACCCTGCGCGACACCTGGGCGCGCCTGGAGCGCCAGATTGCGCAGGAGCAAAAGCGCAGGGAAAAGCGGCGCCGGAAAGAGCAGGGCTAGCTGCGGCTGCGCAGCTCAGCGCTGTAATCGCGGACGGTTTCAACCAGTACTGATACGTGCTCGGGCGGCACCTGGGGCGTAATGCCGTGCCCCAGATTGAAGATGTGGCCGGGGGAGGGGCCGTAGCTGTCCAAAACCCGTCGTGTTTCGGCCGCAATGACGTCCGGAGCGGTCAGCAGCACAGCCGGATCGAGATTGCCCTGCAGGGCCACCTGCTGACCAACCCGTTCGCGTGCCTCCGACATGTCCATGGTCCAGTCGACGCCCAGCGCCGTGCAGCCGGTGCCAGCCAGCTTTTCCAGGTGCTGGCCGCAGTCCTTGCCAAAAAGAATCAGCGGCGTGTCGGGACAGGCCTGCTTGACGCCATCAACAATGCGCTGCTGTGAAGCCAGAGAAAAGCGCTTGTACATGGTGGTCGACAATACGCCGCCCCAGGAATCAAAAATCATCAGGGCATCCGCACCGGCCTTGACCTGGGCAACCAGGTAGTCAATGGTGGCGTCGGCCAGATGTTTCATCAGCGTATCGCCGGCCTCCGGCTCCGCCAGCAGAAAGCGGCGCGCATCGGCATGGTTTTTGCTGCCCAGGTTTTCAATCATGTAGGTGGCCACCGTCCACGGGCTGCCGGCAAAGCCGATCAGCGGCACGTCTTCCGGCAGTGACCGGCGAATGAGGCGAACGGCATCCATGACATAGCCGGTGTCGTCTTCAGGGTCCGGCATGGGCAGTTTCTCTACATCGGCGGCGCTTTTAAGCGGCCGCTCAAACCACGGGCCTTCGCCGGGGGTAAAGCGCAGCCCCAGCCCCATGACGTGGGGCAGGATAAGAATATCGGAGAACAGAATGGCGGCGTCAAACCCGTAGCGCTCTATGGGCTGCAGGGTGACTTCACACGCCAGCTCGGGCGTGCTGGCCAGGGTCAGAAAGTCGCCGGCGCGCGAACGGGTGGCCCGGTATTCGGGCAGGTAGCGGCCAGCCTGGCGCATCATCCACAGGGGGGTGCGGTCGACCGGCTCGCGCCTGAGCGCGCGCATGAACAGTGAATCGGATCTAGGGGTCATGAGTTTTGCAATACCTCGCGAATATCGTCCGGCGGACAGGTTTGAATGACTGCCTGGCCGAGTTTTTCAAGCAATACGACACGAATGCGGTCGTCGCGGTTTTTTTTGTCCAGCTGCATGAGCCTGAACAGCTCATCACGGTTGATGTCGTCTGGCAGCGCTGTGGGCAGCTCCAGTAGCTTGAGCACAGCGGTCAGCCGCCTGGTGTCGCTGGCTGGCAGGAGGCCAAGCAGCTCGCTGAGGCGGGCGGCAAGAACCATGCCAATAGCCACCGCCTCGCCGTGATGATAGCGCTCATAGCCCGTGGCCGTTTCAAGCGCGTGCCCGAAGGTGTGCCCAAAATTGAGCAGGGCCCGCTGGCCGGTTTCGAGTTCGTCGGCGGCGACAACCTCGGCCTTGTGGTTGACGGAGGCATGAACCGCATCAGTCAGTGCACCAGGCAGGCGCGAGTTCAGTGCGTCTGCGTGATTTTCAAGCCATGCAAGAAAGCCCTCATCGCGGATGGCGCCATATTTGACCACTTCGGCCAGTCCGGCCCGATAGCTGCGCTCATCCAGGCTCGCCAGCGTGCCAATGTCGGCAACCACGGCAACCGGCTGATGAAAAGCCCCAATCAGGTTTTTGCCGGCCGCGTGATTGATACCGGTTTTCCCGCCGACGGCCGCGTCCACCTGGGCCAGCAGGGTGGTGGGCATTTGCAGCACGCTGATCCCGCGCATGTAGCTGGCGGCGGCAAAACCCGCCATGTCGCCGATCACGCCGCCGCCTAGTGCAATGACGGTGGCATCGCGCTGCGCTCTCATATCGACCAGCTTGTCGATGACAAGCTGCCAGTTGGTCATGGTTTTGGCCGTTTCACCAGCCGGCAGCACCAATGACTGCCAGCGATGACCGGGCGCCATGAGTGAACCGACCTTGTCCAGATAGAGAGCAGCCACGTTTTCATCGCTGACAACCAGCGTCCGGCCGGTCAGATGGCGCTGCCAAATGCCCGGCATTTCGAGGAGGCCTTCCCCGGTGTAAACCGGGTAGCGGCCGCTGTGCGTGTTGACCTGACTGACTTTCATGGCTCGTTCATTTCCTTTTGTGAAAGGCCAGAATTTTGCTTGCAACCCGTTTGGCCATGGCGGCCGGTGAAATGTTTTCTGATGGAACTGTAATGTCAGCGACGGCACCGTAGAGCGGATTTCTTTGTTTGGCGAGCCCTGCAAGCCGCTGCCGGCGGTCGGGTGTTTGCAGCAGGGGGCGCTGTGTGTCCCTGGCAAGCCGGGCGAGCTGTTGCCCAATACTTGTTTCAAGATAAACAACCAGCCCGCGTTCGCTTAGCATGCGCCGGTTTTCTTCACGAATTACGCTGCCGCCACCGGTGCCCAGCACAATATTGTCGTGGCGGGTCAGCTCGTCGAGCATGGCTGTCTCTCGAAGGCGAAAGCCCTCTTCTCCCTCGATTTCGAAAATAACCGACACTTCAACACCGCAGCGTTTTTCCAGCTCCAGGTCCAGGTCCAGAAACTTCATGTTCAGCAGCCGGGCCAGCTGCCGGCCCACGGTGGTTTTCCCGGAACCCATGGGGCCAACCAGGAACACGCGCCTGGGGTTGCTTGAGCTGTTCATGCTGGTGTTTTTTTGGCAGCTGGCTGCCAGTTCGCAAGTGACAGGCCGGCCTTGCTGCTGGCATAACCCGGTTCAGATGGCTGTCAATGCTAACATGCAGCGATAACCAGCCGGCAGCTGCGCAGGCGGTTTGTTAACATAGTCAGCCTTGTCTTTCAGATTTGGCCCTTGGCATGATCCGGTTCTTCATTCTTTTCATTGTTATTCTGCTGGGCCTGTTTACCATAGAAATCCTGCAGCCGGTCCAGGATCACGTTGTTTTGCCCTTTACAGCTGGCATTGCCAAGGTCAGCGTATTTTTGATTGAGCTGTTTGACAGCGGCGTTTTATCGGCCGGCAAGGTCATTCGTGATCTTGAGTCGGGTTTTGCCATCAGCATTGAACCGGGCTGCAACGGCGTGGAAGCGCTGATTATCCTGTTTGCCGCAATCTTTGCCTTCCCGGCGCCTTTCAGGCACAAGCTCGTCGGGTTTGCCATCGGTTTTGTGGCCATACAGGCGCTCAATATTGTGCGCATCATCAGCCTGTTTTATCTTGGCCAGTGGCACTACACCTGGTTTGAATGGTTCCATCTTTATCTGTGGCAGGCCCTGATCATTCTTGATGCGCTGGTGGTATGGCTGATCTGGCTGCGCAAGCTGCCGCCCCGAAGGTCCGGTGGCGGGCCGCTGCCGCCTTCTTCGGTGACAGCAGCATGAGCCTGATAAAACCCTTGCCGGAAGCGGTGGTCAGCCGGTTTCGCAGCGGCATGAAGCGGGCCGTTGATCGCGGACTTCCCGAGCCGACTGCCATGACGCTGGCCACGGTGGGCGTGCACGGCCGTCCTTCGGCGCGCACGGTCCTGCTCAAGGGAATGGATGCCCAGGGGTTTGTTTTTTACACCAATCTGACCTCTCGCAAAGGCCGGCACATTCAAAACAGTCCGGATGTTTCGCTGGTTTGGTGGTGGCGGGAAAACGGGGAACAGGTGCTGGTAGATGGTCAGGCGCAAGCCGTTTCAGACCAGGAGGCCGATCTCTATTTTGCCAGCCGTCCGCGCGGCAGCCAGATTGGTGCCTGGGCGTCGCTGCAGTCGCAGCCGCTGGCCGATCGTCAGCAGTTTCTGGACAGAATTGCCCATTTTGAGCGCAAGTTCGCCGATGGTGATGTGCCGCGGCCCGAACACTGGTCGGGCTTTCGGGTCAGGCCGCGCCGCATTGAGTTCTGGTACGAACGCAAGTACAGGCTGCACGAGCGCGTATGCTTTGAGCTGACCAGCGACGGGTGGAGCGAAACCCTGCTTTATCCCTGACCGGGCTGTTACAGGCCGAGCAGAATGATGAAAAACTGTATTGCAACCAGCGCAACCAGCGGGGAAAAATCAAGTCCGCCCAGCGGGGGGAGCAAGCGTCGCACGGGGGCCAGAACCGGTTCGCTGAGCTGAAAGATCAGCGGCACGATGGGGTGGCGAAAGCTGTGCCCTATCCAGGAAAGCACCACGCCGGCAATGATCAGAACCATGTAAAGCACCAGCAGCATGCGCAAAAGGCGCTTGACGGCCAGTATCAGTAGCAGGCCGGGCTTGAGTGTCCAGGCGCCAAGGGCGGCCAGCAGCACCAGCAGCGCCAGTTCAATGATCAGCAGCCAGGCAATGCCGGCCAGATTGATGGGGCCGACCGACGGAATGAGTTTTTTGAGTGGCCTGACCAGCGGGTCGGTCACCTTGATCAGGACCTGGCATACAGGGTTGTAGTAGTTGGCGCGCACCGCTTCGAGCAGTATGCGCAGCATGAGCGCCACCAGATAAAGCTGGAAGCCTGTTTCAACCAGAAATGCAAAAGCCCGGGCCGATGAACCCATCAGGCTTTACCAAGTTCCCGGCCGCGCTGGACGGCTGCTTCAACCGCATCTTCGATCAGACGCTCAAAATGATTGCCATTCAAGCTTTCAAGCGCGGCCGCAGTGGTGCCGCCTGGCGAGGTGACCCGACGGCGCAGCTCTGCCGCATCCAGCCCGGATTCCTTGAGCATGACACCGGCGCCGTAGGCGGTTTGGCGGGCCAGCTGTTCTGCGGCCTGCTCGGGCAGCCCGGCATTTTGTCCCGCCCGTGCCAGGCATTCGACCAGCAAAAAGAAGTAGGCCGGACCCGAGCCTGAAACAGCGGTGACGGCATCCATCTGGTCTTCATCGTCTACCCATACGGTGTGGCCTGCGGCGGCCAGCACCTTGTCGGCCAGCTCGCGCCCGCGCTCGTCAACACCGCTGGCAGCCACCATGCCGGTCACGCCGGCGCGATACAGCGCCGGGGTGTTGGGCATGACGCGCACAATGCGCTCATGGCCGTTGAGCCTGTCCGATATGCGCTGGGCGGTCACGCCGGCAGCCACGGATATGACCAGCATATCGGGATGGATGGCCGGGGCAATCTGCTCAAGCACGGTGTCCATGATTTGTGGCTTGACGGCCAGCACGGCGATATCGGCACCTTTCACCGCCGCTGCGCCATCCGCGCTGGTGTTGACCGCAAGATCCTGCTCAAGCGCGCTGCGCTGGCTGTCATCGGGGTCGGCCACGGTGATGTTTTGCGCGGCTGTGCCGCCGGCGATCAGCCCGCCAATCAGCGCGCGGCCCATATGACCGCCACCCACGAATGTGATTTTGATGTTTTCCATGGCTTCAATTGTATTACGGGCAGCGCCCCTAGTTGCTGCCGGGAGGAGAAAAAGCCGCTGTCGCTTCAGGTCTCTTCACGCGCGCCAAACAGCGCAGTGCCAATGCGCACCATGGTGGAGCCTTCGGCAACAGCCGCTTCGAGGTCGTCCGACATGCCGGCAGAAAGCGTGTCGACTTTGGGGTGGCCTTCTCCAAGCTTGACGAACAGCTCGTATAGGCGCCGGAAGCTCCTGCGCTGTGCATCCTCGCTGTCCTTTTGCGCCGGAATGGCCATCAGGCCGCGCAGGGCAAGGCGCGGGCAGGCTTCAACAAATTCGGCCAGTTCGTCAATCTCATCGGGGGCGCAGCCCGACTTTTGAGGCTCATTGTCCACGTTTACCTGAATCAGCACGTTAAGCGGCGGCATGTCCTCGGGGCGCTGGTTGTTCAGCCGTCGGGCAATGCGGATGCGGTCGAGTGAATGCACCCAGTCAAAATGCTCGGCGGCTGCCCGGGTCTTGTTTGACTGCATGGGCCCGACCAGGTGCCATTCAAGGTCAAGATCGGAAAGCTGTTCAACCTTGTCAACGCCTTCATTGACATAGCTTTCGCCGAAGGCATTATGGCCAAGGGCGTGCAGATCACGTATGGCCTGCGCCGGGTGGCGCTTGCTGACGGCCAGCAGGCGAACATTGTCGGAATTGCGGCCCGCGGCCTGGCAGGCCCTGTCCAGCCGCTGCCTGACGGCTGACAGTCGCTGCCCGGCGTCAAGCGCATTGATTTGATTCGATGTCATGTTGCGATACTATCAGTGGGGAGGGTATGTAAAGTCGGCCGGCATGATTGCGGCCTGCAATGGAACGGCATCAGGGCGTTCCCGTACCAGTTTATCAGCCATCATGCAGAGAGATATATGGATATTACCCAGCTGCTTGCATTCACTGTCAAGAACAACGCATCCGATTTGCATCTGTCGGCAGGCCTGCCGCCAATGATCCGTGTAGATGGTGATATCCACCGCATCAACATGCCGGATATCGACAACAAGCAAATGGCCGAGCTGATCTATTCAACCATGAATGACCAGCAGCGCCGCGATTATGAGGCGGATCTGGAGGTGGACTTCTCCTACTCCGTGCCCGGCCTGGCCCGGTTCCGCGTAAACGCCTTTCATCATCATCGCGGGCTGGGCGGGGCTTTTCGGGTTATTCCCAGCGAGATTCGCACGCTGGACGAGCTCGAGGCGCCGGCGGTTTTCAAGGAGATTATTGAGGTGCCTCGCGGCCTCATTTTGGTGACCGGGCCCACCGGTGCGGGCAAGTCGACCACGCTGGCCGCCATGATTGATCATCTCAACAAGACCACGGCCGGTCATATTTTGACGATTGAAGATCCGATTGAGTATCTGCACACACCGCAGCGCTGCCTGATCAACCAGCGTGAAGTGAACCGGGACACCCGCAGTTTCAACGCCGCTCTGCGCTCAGCGCTGCGTGAAGACCCGGACATTATCCTGGTTGGCGAGCTGCGCGACATGGAAACCGTGCGCCTGGCGCTGACGGCCGCCGAAACGGGTCACGTCGTGTTTGGAACCCTGCACACCTCATCGGCGCCAAAAACGGTGGACCGTATCATTGACGTGTTTCCCGGCGATGAAAAGCCGGTGGTGCGCTCCATGCTTTCCGAGTCGCTGCGCGCGGTTATTTCGCAAACGCTTCTCAAGCGCATCGGTGGCGGGCGGGTGGCGGCTCATGAAATCATGGTGGCGACCTCGGCCATTCGCAACCTGATACGTGAGGACAAGGTGGCACAAATGTATTCGGCCATTCAAACCAGCCAGAATGTGGGCATGACCACGCTCGACCAATCGCTGGCCGAGCTGATGCGCCGTGGAATCATTTCCCGCCAGGACGCCATGCGCCGGGCGGAAAACAAGGCCGCGCTGGCATAAGGCCGGCGGTCCGTCATACCAGGATCAAAACTGCAGCGAGGACAGCATGAATACAATTCAGGACTGGCTGGGAAAGCTTCACAGCGCCGATGGTTCGGACCTGTTTGTGGTGGTTGGAGCTCCGCCCTGCATCAAGGTGCACGGCAAGATCAGGCCGATCACGCGCGAGGCGCTGACGCACGAGGTGGTGCTGGACATCATCAACTCCATCATGACGCCGGAACAGCGCGAGGAGTTTCACGGCACGCATGAATGCCAGTTTGCGGTCTCGCTTGAGGGCAAGGCGCGCTTTCGCGTCAGCGCCTACTATCAGCGCGGCAGTGTTGGCATAGTCTGCCGGCGCATCGAAACCAAAATTCCCACATTTGAAGAGCTCAATTTGCCGGACACGCTCGCCGACCTGGCCATGCTCAAGCGCGGCATCGTTATTCTGGTCGGCGCCACCGGCACCGGAAAGTCGAGCTCACTGGCCGCCATGGTCGGCCATCGCAACAAGACGACTTCCGGGCATATCATTACCATTGAAGATCCCATCGAGTTTGTCCACAAGCACCGCAAAAGCCTGATTTCACAACGTGAGGTGGGCATCGATACGGAATCTTTCGAGGTGGCTTTGCGCAACACGCTGCGCCAGGCGCCCGATGTGATTCTCATTGGCGAGGTGCGCACCCGAGAAGCCATGGAGCATGCGATCACCTTTGCTGAAACGGGTCACTTGTGCCTGACCACCCTGCACGCCAACAATGCCAACCAGGCCCTGGACCGCATTCTGCACTTTTTCCCGGAAGACCAGCACCAGCAAATCCTGCTGGACCTGTCCTTCAACCTCAGGGGCGTGGTTGCGCAGCAGCTGATTCCCTCAATTGACGGGGGCCGTCGCCAGGTGGCGCTTGAGGTGCTGCTCAATTCGCCGCTGATTCAGGAAAAGATCCGCAAGGGCAGAATCGAGGACCTGAAGGAGATCATGAAGAACTCCACTCACCACGGCATGGTGACTTTTGACCAGTCCCTGCACAACTTGTACCAGGAGGGCCTGATCAGCTATGACGAGGCGCTCAAGCATGCCGACTCGCCCAATGACCTGCGTCTGGAGATCAAGCTGAGCGAGGGGGGCGATGCTGAATCCCTGGCGGGTCAGCTGCAGGACATGCATCTGATTGACAACGAATAGCCGCCGGTGACAGACGGCGGGTTTTGCGTTTTAACACTTAAGCAATTGGAGAAACGGCAATTTCCGCGAGCGTTAACACAAGCTTAACGGCGCGTTGTGTACACTTGGGCCGTTGGTGTAAAAGCGCGAGCCAAGTCCTGCACCAACGGTTACGGGGCAATGTGGGCCCGGGCGGAGTCGACCCCTCTGCCCGGGCTTTTTTAATCCCAACCGGAAGATCAAGATGAAAGATTCCATAATGCGCGTCCTCATCATTGAGGACAATCGTGATATTGCCGCAAACCTGGGCGATTTTCTGACCGATCGCGGCCACGTGGTCGACTATGCATTTGATGGCGTGACCGGGCTTCACCTGGCCGTGGTCAACGACTTTGATGCCATTGTTCTTGACCTGGCGCTGCCGGGCATGGACGGGCTTGACGTATGCCGCCGGCTGCGTGAGGACGGACGCAAGGAAACGCCGGTGCTGATGCTGACGGCCCGCGACCAGCTCGAAGACAAGCTGAGCGGATTTGATTCGGGCGCCGATGACTATCTGGTCAAGCCTTTTGAACTGAAAGAGGTTGAGGCCCGCCTCAGGGTGGTGGCCCGGCGCGGTCAGCGGCTGAGGCCGCGCGAGCTGCAGGTGGGTGACCTGAACTACAACCTTGAAACGCTGACCGTCAGCCGGGCCGGGAAGTCAATTGATCTCAACCCGATTGGCCTGAAGCTTCTGGAAAAGCTCATGACCGCCTCGCCGGCAGTAGTTGCACGGCGCGAACTTGAGTTTCACGTTTGGGGTGAGGAGCTGCCCGACAGCGACAGCCTGAGAGTGCATATTCACACGTTGCGCGCGGCCATAGACAAACCTTTCGGGCAGCCCATGATCCACACACGACACGGGATTGGCTACTGCCTGGTGGCTCCGGATGAAGTATCGCCGTCGTCTTAGAAGCCGGCTGATCTTTTCGTTTCTGCTGTTTGGCACGCTGCTCAGCGTGCTGTTCGCAGCGGCCGTGCTGCTGCTGCAAAGCTGGCTGGTTGATGCCCTGATCTCTCGCACCCTGGTCGATGAAATCGACCAGTATGTGGCCGGCTTGCGCAAGGACCCGACGCTGGTCGAGCCTTTCTACACGCGCATAGAAGGCTATGTCACCCGGCCCGACCGGGCGGATATCGTGCCCAGAGCCTTTCGTTCGCTGCCGCCCGGCATACATGATGTGACCACCAGTCACGCCCGCTACAAGGCTGCGGTGCGCAAGGACAGCGACTTTTGGGTGTTTTTGACTTATGACGTGTCTGAAAACGAGGAGCTGGCGCGCCGGCTCAAGTGGGCGCTGGCAGCGGCCGTGCTGCTGTTTGGCCTGCTGTCGCTGGCGCTTGGGATCTGGTCAACAAGCCGCGTGATGGCGCCGGTAACCGAGCTTGCCAGGCGACTTGAGGCCATGGACGAGCATGCGCCCGACACCGATCTGGCGCGTCACTTCCCGGATGACGAGGTCGGGCAGCTGGCCGCAGCGCTTGACAACTACGCCCGCCGACTCAAGGAACTGGTCGAACGTGACAAGGCGTTCAACGCCGATGTATCGCACGAGCTCAGAACACCGCTGGCGGTGATTTCGGGCGCCACCGAGCTGCTTCTGGCCCAGGATGACCTGTCGGAGCGCAGCCGCGAACGCCTGTTGAGGATCGCGCGCGCCGCCCGTCAGTCCACCGACATTACCACCGCTCTGCTGCATCTGGTGCGCGCAGAGCGTGAGTCAAACGGCGGAGAGCAGGCGCAGGATGTCGGCAGCATAGCCGGTCAGGTGTTTGACAACTACGCGCCTCTGGTGGGCGATCGGGCGCTTGAGCTTGTGTTTGACCAGCGACAGACGCTCAGCGTAATTGCGCCCGAGGCAGTTATCGCCGTTGTATTGGGCAACCTGGTGGGCAACGCCATTCGCTATACCATACAGGGCGAGGTCCGCATGGAAATTGACACCGGTAAAATCAGGATTCTTGACACCGGCCCCGGCATTGCCGAAGAGGAACTGCCGCATGTGTTCGACCGCCACTTCCGGGGCCACCAGATGGGTGGCACCAAGGGGTCAGGACTGGGGCTTTCCATCGTCAAGCGGTTGTGTGATCTGTTCGGTTGGCAAATTGTTTTTGCCAACCGGGCGTCAGGCGGCCTGTGTGTCACCCTGCGCTTTTACCCCGACAGGGAAATGGACTGAGCCGGAGTGCTGGCCCGAAGCCCGGGGCTTGAAATGAGTCCCGGCAACCCGAGAATGCAAGCAACAAACAGACTGGTGCTGGTTTTTTATATGGCTATTATCAATTGTCCCCGCTGCAGCCGAAGAATGTCCGACAGGAGTCCGGCTTGCCCGCATTGTGATCTTGCCCTGGCCGAACTGGGGCCGGAGGATGTCAGCCGCATGGAGCTCAGGCGCTGGCGGCGCAAGGTCTGGCGGGCCAAAAACATGGCTTACACCGCCATGGCCCTGCTGATTGTGGGCGCGGTCTGGTGGTGGCTGGTGGAGCCGGCGGGGTGGACGATTCCGCCACCGCCGCTGCCGGTTGGTCTGATCATGCTCTCCGGCATCGGCTACGTTATCGCCAGAGGCTGGCTTTTGTGGCTCAACATGAAACGCAACAGGCCCGGTGCTGCCCGGCAGAAGGGCTGAAAGGCCAGGTCCGGCTACTTGATGCGCTTGACCTTGACGCGCCGGTTCATGCCGTCAACCTGCAGGTACCAGCTGCCAAGAATTCCGGGCGTGATGGTGACTTCCGGGCGACTTCTGCTCGATACGCTGTAGCTGCCCGAGTCGCTTTGCTGCCAAACCATCCCGTTTTCAAGCTCGAAGCGCGTTTTGCCTGACCAGCCATCAAAGTTTCCGGTCAGGCGGCTTTTGATCGGTTCATCATTTTGGCTTTCGTTCAGGCCGCGCCGGTCGGCCTGGTCCGCTTCATCAGTATCCACTGCAGCCCCGGCCTGCTCACGGTCTGTGTCGGCAACTTCGCCCTCGGCCAGCGATCTGGCCTGAATCCAGGCATTGAGTGCCGCCAGTTCATCTTCGCTGAGCTTGTGCAGTCCGGTCTGCTTGAACTCCTTGCCGGTCATGCGCTCTTCAAGCGATGAAAACGAATCCTGGGCGGCAGCCGGCATGGCAGCAGACGCCAGGAGAATGGCCAGCAGGCTTGTGCGAACAAAAAGAAGGGCTGTATGGGTCATGAGCTTGAAGCCCCGGTTGGGCATGTTTTGATGGAAGGCTACAGATCCTGCTTGTAGCGCACGTATGGAATGCGACCGTATACGCTTTCCAGCGGATCTTCAAGCGCCGGTCCGGGTTCTTTTTTGTCGGCCCGAGGCGCAGCGTCCATCAGGTTGCTGACGCCTATGGTCAGCGAAGAGTTGTTCTGCGGGTGCCAGGAGAACTCAAGGTCGAATGAGCTGAGCGTCAAGGGCACGGCTGCCGGGCTGGCCCACAGTGGGAGATCGCGGTGGTGGCCGAGCATTTCCCCGCTGAAGCTGCCGCGCCGCCAGCCAAGCATCAGCTGGGCGCTGCTGGCGTAGTGGGGTTCGGTTGTTGCCGAAGAAAAGCCCCGCCCCCGGGTTGGCATGCCAAGGTCGGCAAGGCTCAGGTGCTGGCGGTAGCGGGCCAGCTGCAGACCAACCAGAAAATCGCCCACTTTTTGCGTTTGAATGCCAAAGCTCACGTTGACATCCATGCCCGCAGAGGTCTCGCTGCTGCGGGCAGGCAGCAGTTTTTGGCCCGGACTGAAAACAGGCGACGGCTGCTCGATGGGGGCGACACGGTCGTCTGCGCGAAAAGCGCCAACGCCCAGTTTCAGCCCTGGAGCGGCCAGCCAGTCACCGGAAATCTTGAACAGGTTGACTGCCGAGCCCGGCAGCGGCTGGTCAACAAAACGGCAGTCCTGGGCCAGATAACTGTTGGCGGTGAACATGCCCTGGCTGCACTGGATGTGCGCCAGGCTGGCCGTGTTCATCTGCCAGGTTTCCAGCGACCATGAAAAGGCGCTGCCGTCTTTTTCGGAAGCCGGTTCGTCGGCCTGCAGGCCGAACAGGGGAATGTTCATGGACAGCAGTGTGTTCTCATCCGGCAGCGCCAAAGGAGAACGGTCGGAAAAAAATCCGTGCTGTTGCGCAGACGTCATCGTTGCGCTGTCGGGCACAATGAACCACGGGCTGTCTTCCGCAGCCTGCACCAGCGACAGGGCGGCCAGCAATGCGGTCAGCATGATGAATTGCGTCAGGCGGTTCATTCCCTCGAAAAATCCGGTTGATGGCTGAGTGATGCCCCGTTGGACGGCTGTCAGCCAATAAAGTTTTCCTGAATGCAATATTAACAGGGCCGGGACAATAATGCACTCGCAGATTTTGCTGCAAGTGTCAGATTTTCTGCAGGTTTGTGTGGCGCTTGTCAGCCGGCAAGCGGCTCGGGCCATAATCCTTTGGGCTGTGTACTTGCTTGCGCCTGCTGCAAGCGGCAAAATGGGCGGCTTTCACCGTCGGCGATTTGGCCGTCCACCCGAGTTCATGACCAAATTGAATGCAGATCGTTTTCAGCTCGCCAATGCGGTGCGGGCCCTGTCCATGGATGCCGTTGAGCGGGCCGCGAGCGGTCATCCAGGCATGCCCATGGGCATGGCCGACATCGTTGAGGTGTTGTTCAACGACTATCACAAGCACAATCCGGCCAATCCGGACTGGTGGGATCGCGATCGCTTTGTAGTCTCCAACGGCCATGGTTCCATGCTCCTGTACAGCGTGTTGCATCTGAGCGGCTACGATCTGCCGATGAAAGAGCTGGAGAATTTTCGCCAGCTGCATTCGGCCACGCCGGGTCATCCCGAGTTTGCCGACACGCCCGGCGTGGAGACCACCACCGGTCCGCTGGGCCAGGGGCTGGCCAACGCCGTGGGCATGGCGCTGGCTGAAAAGCTGCTGGCGGCGCGGTTCAATACCGATGAGCACACGGTGATTGACCACCGCACCTGGGTGTTTGCCGGCGATGGCTGTCTGATGGAGGGCATATCGCACGAGGCCTGCTCGCTGGCCGGAACCTTTGGCCTGGGCAAGCTGGTGGTGTTCTACGACGACAACCAGATATCCATCGATGGCGATACCGACGGCTGGTTCACCGACAATACGCCTGCCCGCTTTCGCGCCTACGGCTGGCGTGTGATCGAGGACGTTGACGGCCACAGCCCTGAAGCCATTTCAGCGGCCATTGACCAGGCTATAGCTGCCGATGACAGGCCGGTGCTGATTTGCTGCAAGACCACCATCGGTTTTGGCGCGCCCAACAAGGCCGGCACGGCCGACGTTCACGGCGCGGCGCTGGGCGAAAAGGAAATTGCCGCCGCGCGCAAACAGCTGGGCTGGCCGCACGAGCCGTTTGTCATTCCCGACCACATTCGCGCCGGCTGGGATGCCCGCGAGCGCGGTGCCGAAACCGAGCGTCGCTGGCAGAAAGTGTGGAAGGCCTACTCAAGCGCCAATCCGGCGCTGGCGCGCGAGCTTGAAGAACGAATGAACGGCGGGCTGCCGGCCGATTTTGACAGCCTGGCGGACGATGTTCTTGCCCATATGCAGGCTGATGACAGCACGGTGGCCACCCGCAAGGCGTCCGAAATGAGCCTGGAGGCCTTTGGGCCGCATCTGCCAGCCCTGATTGGTGGCTCGGCCGATTTGAGCGGCTCCAACAACACGCGCTGGTCGGGCAGCGTCGATGCCCGTGAAAACCCGCGGGAAGGCAACTACATTTATTACGGCGTGCGCGAGTTTGGCATGACCGCCATCGTCAACGGCTTGCATTTGCACGGTGGCTTTATTGCCTACAGCGGCACGTTCCTCGTTTTTTCAGATTACGCGCGCAATGCCGTGCGCATGTCAGCGCTGATTCCGGCCGGTACCATTCATGTGTACACCCATGATTCCATCGGACTGGGTGAGGACGGACCCACCCACCAGCCGGTTGAGCATTTGACCAGCCTGCGGCTGATTCCCGGGCTTTCGGTGTGGCGCCCGGCCGACAAGGTGGAAACCGCGGCCGCCTGGGCGGCGGCCATCGCCCGGCGCGACAAGCCCACAGCGCTGGTGTTGACGCGTCAGGGGCTGCCACACCAGCCGCGCAGCAGCGCGCAGCTTGACCTGATCAGGCGTGGTGGCTATGTGCTGGCTGAGCCCGCAGACGGCCCCATCGATGTGCTGATCATGGCCAGCGGCTCCGAGGTCGGCCTGGCTGTTGAGGCGGCTGCCAGTCTGGCAGAGGAAGGCGTTGGTGCACGCGTGGTGTCCATGCCCAATCCGGATCTGTTTCTGGCCCAGGATGAGCGCTATCGCAACGAGGTTCTGCCGACCGATGTGACCGCGCGCGTGGCTGTCGAGGCCGGAGTCAGCCTGTACTGGCACCAGTTTGTCGGCAATTGCGGGCAGATCATCGGCATCGACCGTTTCGGCGCATCGGCGCCGGCAGCGGACCTGTTCAGGGAATTTGGGTTCAGCACCAAGGCCGTGATTGAGGCGGCCAGAAAGACCCTGGCTGAAACCGCTTGATGTTTGCCTGACCGAGCCCCACATGGAGGCTGAATCTTCGTGTCCGGGCCGGGTTGCGCCAGCAGATGAGCCGGGCGCACTATAATCCGGGCCAGAAGACAATCCACGCAGTCCGGAGAATTTCCAACATGTCCATCAAGGTTGCCATCAATGGCTATGGCCGCATCGGCCGCAATGTGCTGCGCGCAATTTACGAAACAGGGCGCAGCAATGAATTTGAAGTGGTCGCCATCAACGGCCCGGCCGACTTTGGAATTGCCGAGCATCTGACCCGGCGCGACACCGTTCACGGACCGTTTGCCGGAGAGGTGGCGCTGGATGGCGATCATCTGGTGGTCAACGGTGACCGCATACGCCTGATTCACAACCGCGATCCATCAACCCTGCCGTGGGGCGAGCTGGGCGTTGACATCGTGCTGGAATGCACCGGCGCGTTCAACAGCCGCGAAAAATCATCGGCCCACCTGGACAGCGGCGCCGGCAAGGTGCTCATTTCCGCACCGGCCGGCACCGACATGCCGACCGTGGTCTACGGCGTCAACCACGATGTCATCAAGTCCGATGACCGCATCGTTTCATGCGCCTCGTGCACCACCAACGGCCTGGCGCCGCTGGTCAAGCCCCTGCACGATGCTTTTGTGGTCGAACAGGGTCTGATGACCACCATTCACGCCTACACCAATGACCAGGTGCTGACCGACGTTAGCCACAAGGATCCGCGCCGCGCGCGCTCGGCCACCATGAACCAGATTCCCACCAAAACCGGCGCGGCGGCGGCCGTCGGGCTGGTCATGCCCGAGCTGGACGGCCGGCTGGACGGCTATGCCATTCGCATTCCCACCATCAACGTATCACTGGTTGACCTGTCGTTCCTGGCCGGTCGCGATGTGTCGGTGGACGCCGTCAATGACGTCATGCGCAAGGCCGCCGATGACGGCCCGCTCAAGGGCATTCTTGGCTACAACACCGAGCCCCTGGTCTCCAGCGATTTCAACCACGACCCGCGCTCGTCCATTTTTGACGCCACGCTGACCAAGGTCAGCGGCCGCCTGGTCAAGGTGTTCGCCTGGTATGACAACGAGTGGGGCTTTTCCAACCGCATGCTCGACACGGCAGCGGTCATGGCAAGCGCCTGAAGCAGCTGTTTTGGACCGGTTGGGAGGCCGCTCATGCTGACGCTGGACCAGGTTGATCTGCAGGGCCGGCGCGTTGTCATTCGCGTCGATTTCAATGTTCCCCTCGAGGATGGTCGGGTGACTTCGGGCGCCCGGCTCGAGGCGGCCCTGCCCACCATCAGGCACGTCATTGAATCGGGCGCGGCCGTCATGCTCATGTCGCATCTGGGCCGGCCTGATGAGGGCGCTTTTGACGAGGCTTTCAGCCTGGCGCCGGTGGCCGCCGAGCTGGGCCGGCTGCTTGATCGCCCGGTTGCGCTCAGGCGCGACTGGATCGACGGTGTCGATGTCGGGCCCGGCGAGGTAGTTCTGCTTGAAAATGTTCGCTTCCTGACGGGTGAAAAAGCCAATGACCCGACGCTGGCCCGGCGCATGGCGTCCCTGGCCGATGTGGTTGTGTTTGATGCCTTTGCCACGGCCCACCGCAGCCAGGCCTCGACGGAAGGGCTGGTGCGGCATGCGGCAACTGCCTGTGCCGGCCGACTGATGGCGCGCGAACTGGCGTCGCTTGAAAAGGCCCTGGCCGCGCCGCGCCGCCCCATGGTGGCGGTGGTTGGCGGCGCCAAGGTGTCCACCAAGCTGACCGTGCTCGAAGCGCTGATTGAGAAGGTTGACCGGCTGATTGTCGGCGGCGGCATCGCCAACACCTTTCTGGCAGCGGCCGGCCACCGCATCGGCACCTCGCTGCACGAACCGGATCTGGTGGAAACAGCCGCCAGGCTGCTTGAGCGCGCCCGTGAAAGGGGGGCGGACATTCCCCTTCCTGTTGACGTGCGCACAGCCGCCGATTTCAGCCCGCAGGCAGTTGCCAGGGTGGTGCCGGTGGACGAGGTTGATGCAGGCGAAATGATTCTGGATGTGGGCCCCGAAACCGGGCGCATGCTGGCCGATATTGTGCGCACAGCCGGCACCGTGCTGTGGAACGGTCCGCTGGGCGTGTTCGAGTTTGATGCCTTTGGCGGCGGAACCAGGGCCCTTGCCCTGGCGGTTGCCGAATCGCCCGGCTTTACCCTGGCGGGCGGCGGCGACACCATTGCCGCCATTGAAAAGTATGGCGTGGCGGAGAAAATCGACTATATTTCAACTGCCGGTGGTGCTTTTCTTGAATACGTTGAAGGCCGGCCGCTGCCGGTGGTCGAGGCTCTGAAGGCGGCATCCGGGCGGGTCTGAGGCAGTGTAATCCAGCCCGGTCGGTTAAGATCTCCGCCATGGGCAATTTCATTTTTATCGGCGCTCTGGCCGGCCTTTTTCTGGGCGGTCCGCTCGGACTGTTGATCGGGGCATTTGTGGGCGCCTGGGTGGGGCGCCGTGCGCTGCGGTCGTGGCGCGGCACCGATGCGGTCGCACAGCAGTTCATCCTCTCCACCTTTACCGTCATGGGCGCCCTGTGCAAGGCCGACGGGCGGGTCAGCGAAGAGGAAATCCGCACCGCCGAGAGCTTTTTCAGAAAGTTTGAGCTGTCGCCCGCCCAGCGGCGCGAGGCCCAGGCCGCCTTCAACCGCGGCAAGCGGCTCGGCTTTGATCTGGATGCCGAGGTTGCGACACTGCGCCACATCGTGCGCGGCAATCAGGCGCTGCTGCAGCTTTTTGTCCAGGTTCAGCTGTCGGCCATTTCAGCCGACGGCGTGATTCACCCCAGCGAGCGCAACATGCTGCTGCGTGTGGTCAGGGGACTGCGCCTGTCGGCTGCCGACCTGCGCCGCATCGAGGCCATTTTGCGCAGCGCCACGGCAGCCGGTGGGCAGACGTATCAAAACCAGCGCCGCGCGCGTTCCGGCGCGGGCGCCCGTCAGCGCGGTCAGCGCAGCCGGCCCCGGCCGCGTCCCTCATCGCTGGACGATGCCTATGCAACGCTGGGTGTGGAGCCATCGGCCAGCGATGCTGAGGTCAAGAAGTCGTACCGGCGCATGATGAGCCGCTACCACCCCGACAAGATGGCGGCGCGTGGTCTGCCCGAAAGCATGCGTGAGGTGGCCAGGGAGCGCACCCTGGCCATTCGCAAGGCCTACGATGACATCCGCGCCAGCCGGGCCGGCTGACAGCGGTTTTGATGGTCGGTCTCAGTCGCTGTCGTCGCCGATCTTGTCCCAGGTGCGGTGCTCAAAATCGCTGGCATCGTGGCGCTCGCGCAGCTGCTCCTCCGGTCTGCCGGAGACGGAGTTGACCATGCGGCCGCGTTTGACGGCCGGGCGCTCGGCCAGCTGCCTGGCCCACCGCAAAACATGTTCATATTCATGCGTTTGCAGAAATTCGGCGGCGTCGTATACATTGCCCAGCGCCAGCTGTCCGTACCAGGGCCAGATGGCCATGTCGGCGATGCTGTACTCCTTGCCGGCCATGAATTCATTGTCGGCCAGGTGGCGATTGAGCACGTCCAGCTGGCGCTTGGCTTCCATGGCGTAGCGGTCGATGGCGTACTTGATCTTGACCGGTGCATAGGCATAGAAATGCCCAAAGCCGCCGCCCAGAAGCGGCGCGGCGCCGGTTTGCCAGAACAGCCAGTTGAGGCATTCGGTGCGCCCGTCAATGTTTTGCGGCACAAAGCGGCCGAACTTTTCGGCCAGATACAGAAGAATGGAACAGGATTCAAAGATGCGCCGGTTTGGCTGGATACTCTGGTCCAGCATGGCCGGAATCTTGGAGTTCGGGTTGATATCCACAAAGCCCGAGCTGAACTGCTCGCCCTCACCTATCCGGATCAGCCAGGCATCGTACTCGGCCTGCTGGTGGCCGGCTTCCAGCAGCTCCTCAAGCATGATGGTGACCTTGACCCCGTTGGGCGTGCCCAGCGAATAGAGCTGGTGCGGATGCTTGCCAACGGGCAGGGCCTTGTTGTGGGTGGGGCCGGCAACGGGCCGGTTGATGCTGGCAAACTTGCCGCCGTTGGCGTCTTTTTCCCATACCCATACTTTGGGCGGTTCGTAGCTGCTGTCGTTCATGCAGGGCGCTCCTTCAATGTTTCAGACTGGGGGGAACAGCATGAATACATGCGGTCCGGCGTTGCTGCCATCAAGTATGACGCAGCCCAAAAGCTGTTTGGCGGCTTATACTTGCCGTCATGAAAAGACGCACAAAAGTGGTTGCCACCCTGGGGCCCGCCACCGACGAGCCGGCCGTGCTGGAGCGCATGATCACGGCCGGCTGTGATGTGGTGAGGATCAATTTTTCACACGGTGACGCCGAAACCCACGCCCGGCGCATTCGCATGGTGCGCGCCGCTGCGCGTGAGCTGGACACCGACATTGCCGTGCTGGCCGACCTGGCTGGCCCCAAGATTCGCATTGGCCGGTTTCGCGCCGGCGCGGTCGATCTGAAGGCCGGCGATGCATTTGCCCTTTACGCCCGCCAAAACCCGCCGCCGGGCGATGAAAAAGGCGTGGGCGTGGCCTATCTTGGCCTGGTGGATGATGTCAGGCCGGGATCCGAGCTGCTGCTGGATGACGGGCTGATGGCCATGCGCGTGGTGCGCATTGACGGCGATGTCATCCACTGCGAGGTCATGACCAGCGGACGCCTGTCCGATCGCAAGGGCCTGAACCTGCGCGGCGGTGGACTGTCGGTGCCGGGAGTGTCCGAAGATGACGCCCGCGACATTGTGCGTGCCGCCGACTGGCAGGTGGATTACCTGGCAGTGTCCTTTCCGCGCGGCCCCGAAGACATGCATCAGGCCCGCCGCCTGCTCAGGGAGGCCGGCGGCCACGCCGGGCTGGTGTCCAAGATCGAGCGCACCGAGGCCATTGAAAATCTGGAGGCGGTCATCGAGGCCTCCGATGCGGTTCTGGTGGCGCGTGGCGATCTGGGCGTGGAAATCGGCAACGCCGAGCTGCCCGGCCTGCAAAAGCGCATCATTGCCGCCTCGCTGGAAGCCAACCGGCCGGTCATCACCGCCACGCAAATGATGCAGTCCATGGTCGATGCCCCTGTGCCCACCCGGGCCGAGGTGCTGGACGTGGCCAATGCGGTCATCGACGGCACCGATGCGGTCATGCTGTCGGCCGAGACGGCGGTCGGACGGCACCCCGACCTGGTGGTCGAGACCATGCGCAAGATCTGCGTGGGCGCCGAGCGGCATGTCCAGGCGCACATGCCCGCCGGCAAGATCAACGTGCGCGCCGAGCGGGTGGATCAGGCCATAGCCATGGCCACCATGGTCACGGTTCACAATCTCCCTGTGGAAGCCATCATCGTGCTGACCGAATCGGGCTCGACGGCACAGTGGCTCAGCCGAGTGCGCTCGCCGGTGCCCATTATCGCCCTGTCGCCCAATCACGCCACCCTGCGGCGCATGCGGCTGTTTCAGCACGTGCGCCCGCTGTTGTTCGTGCCCGAAAAAATGCGCGCCTCGCGCCTGTCGCGGGCCGCCCTTGAGCATGTGCAGGCAGCCGGCCTGATCAAGCCCGGCGATCGCGTGCTCATGACGCTGGGTGACGATCAGGGCGTGATGGGCGGCACCAACACGCTCAAGATTCTCACCGTGGCGTAAAGCGGCCGCGCTGCTTTTGGCGCTGCATGTCGCCGGCCCGCCCGCTTGTCTTGAAGGCGGCCGTTCGGAGTCAGGCCTGACTGCCCGCAAGGGCCAGGCCGCAACCGCCTGTTGCAAAGAACGCCAAAATGCTGACGGTCCGGGGTTTGTGCCTGGTGTGGCCGGCCTGACAGCCGCAAACGGCGGCCAATGAATTTGCCGGTGTTGAACGCTACAATAGAGCGTTGGATTTCAAAAACTTCATTCTTTGTGCAAGGTGATCTGGACATGACCGATATTTTCGAGCAGCTTGTAGAAACCGCCCAGGCAATGGTGGCGCCCGGCAAGGGCATTCTGGCCATGGATGAATCCACCGGCACCATCGAGAAACGGCTCAATTCCGTGGGCGTTGAATCCACGGAGGAAACGCGGCTTGACTACCGCTCCATGCTCCTGACCACGCCCGGACTGGGCGAGCATGTATCGGGTGCCATTCTGTTTGACGAAACCATTCGCCAGAGCACGCCGGACGGGCGGCGGCTGGTCGATATCATGAAGGAAGCCGGCATCATTCCGGGCATCAAGGTGGACACCGGCGCCAAGGCGCTGGCCGGCTTTGAGGGTGAAAAGATCACCGAGGGCCTGGACGGGCTGCGCGAGCGGCTGGCCGAATATTATGAGCTGGGCGCGCGCTTTGCCAAATGGCGCGCCGTCATCACCATTGGCGATGACATTCCCTCGCGCACCTGCCTGCACGCCAACGCCCACGCCCTGGCTCGCTACGCCGCCCTGTGCCAGGAGGCCGGGATTGTGCCCATCGTCGAGCCCGAAGTGCTGATGGATGGCGACCACGATCTGGACACGTCCTACGATGTCAATGAAGCGGCCCTGAAGATCACCTATGAAGCGCTTTACGAGCACAGCGTGCTGCTTGAAGGCGTGGTGCTCAAGCCGTCCATGGTTATTTCGGGCTCCGATGCAAAAGACCGCGCCGGTGCCCAGGACGTGGCCGAAGCCACCGTTGACTGCATGCTCAACGCCGTGCCGGCGGCAACGGCCGGTATTGTGTTTCTTTCAGGCGGGCAGGGCGATGTTGAGGCCACCCGCCATCTCGATCTGATGAACCGCCTGGGCGACCTGCCCTGGCCGCTGTCATTTTCCTATGGTCGCGCCCTGCAGCAGGAAACGCTCAAGACCTGGGCGGCCGACCCCAAGGGCAACCGCGAAAAGGCCCAGAAAATTCTCGCCCATCGCGCCAAAATGAACGGCCTGGCCGCGCTGGGCGAGTGGACCAGGGACGCCGAGAAGGCCTGAGTCCGCGCTGCAGGCGCGCCGGCATCCAGTCCGGCTGTTACGCTGATGCGGTTGCCGAATCACAAACCTGACCCTGCGCCATCCGCAAGCCCGGGGTGGCGCAGCCCGCTTTACACTCATCTGCCGCATGCCGGCCCGAAGGTGCCATGACCGACCAAGACAAGTTCCGCGAAGAAGCCCTCGAATACCATCGCCAGCATCCGCCCGGCAAGATCAAGCTGGTGCCGACCAAGGCACTGACCACCGCCAGGGACCTGGCGCTGGCCTATTCGCCGGGCGTGGCGGCGGCCTCCGAGGAGATCGCCAAGGATCCGCTCAAGGCGCTTGACTACACGGCTCGCGGAAACCTGGTCGCTGTCGTGTCCAACGGCACGGCCGTCCTGGGCCTGGGTGATATCGGTGCGGCGGCGTCCAAGCCGGTCATGGAAGGCAAGGGCGTGCTGTTCAAGAAGTTTGCCGATATCAACGTGTTTGATATCGAGATTGACGAGGACGACCCTGAAAAGCTGATTGATATCGTCGCCAGCCTGGAGCCGACCTTTGGCGGCATCAATCTGGAAGACATCAAGGCGCCGGAATGCTTTGAAGTTGAAGACGCGCTCAAAAAGCGCATGAACATTCCCGTGTTTCATGACGACCAGCACGGCACGGCCATTATTGCTGCGGCCGCGCTGATCAACGGGCTGCAGCTGGTTGACAAGAAGCTTGAAAACATTCGCCTGGTGGCTTCGGGGGCCGGAGCGGCCGGCATTGCCTGCCTGGATCTTTTGGTCACCATGGGCCTGAAGCGCGAAAATATTGTGGTATGCGACCGCGAAGGGGTGGTGTATGCCGGGCGCAGCAGCGAAATGGACAAGCGCAAGGCGATTTACGCCATTGATACCGACATGCGCACCCTGGGCGAGGCCATTGACGGTGCCGATGTGTTCCTGGGCGTGTCTGCGCCGGGCGTTCTCACGGCGGACATGGTCAAGGCCATGGCCGATCAGCCCATCATTCTGGCGCTGGCCAACCCGGTGCCGGAAATCATGCCCGATGTGGCCCGCAAGGCGCGCCCGGACGCGCTGATTGCCACCGGCCGGTCGGATTTTCCCAACCAGGTCAACAACGTCCTGTGCTTTCCGTACATTTTCCGCGGCGCGCTGGATGTCGGCGCCACGGCCATCAACGATGAAATGAAAATGGCCTGCGTGCATGCCCTGGCCGACCTTGCCCAGATGGAGGCTTCTGATGTGGCGGCCCGTGCCTATGGCGGAGAGGTGCCGAAATTCGGACCCGACTATCTGATTCCGCAGCCTTTTGACCCCCGGCTTTTGGCGCACCTGGCGCCGGCGGTGGCCCAGGCGGCCATGGATTCGGGCGTTGCCACCCGCCCCATTGACGACATGCGCGCCTACCGCGAGCGCCTGTACCAGCACGTGTTCAGAACCGGGCTGCTGATGAAGCCGGTGTTTGACGCCGCGCGGCACGATCCCAAAAGAGTGGTGTTTGCCGAGGGCGAGGAGGAAACCGTGCTGCGCGCGGTGCAGTCCATTGTCGACGATGGGCTGGCCAGGCCCATTCTGATTGGCCGCCCGGCCGTGGTCGACATGCGCATCGAGCGCGCGGGGCTGAGAATTCGTCCGGAGCGCGACTTCGAGCTGGTCAACCCCGAGTCCGACCCGCGCTTCAGGGAATATTGGCAGACATTTCATGAAATTACCCAGCGGCGCGGGGTGACGCCCGATTCGGCCAAGGCCATCATGCGCACGCGCACCACCGTTATTGCCGCCGTCATGGTGCACCGCAACGAGGCCGACGCGCTGATTTGCGGCGTGGTTGGGCGCTATCAGAAAAAACTGCAGTACATCAACGAGGTGTTTGGAACCCGCGGCAACAGCGGCACGCTGGGCGCGCTGTCGGCCATGGCCAACGACAGCGGCACCTATTTTGTCTGTGATACCCACGTCAACCCCAACCCCAGCGCCGAGCAGCTGGTGGAGCTGACGCTGATGGCGGCCGAGCGGCTGCACATGTTTGGCATGACGCCGCGCATTGCGCTGTGCTCGCACTCCAATTTCGGCAGCCATGTCGACGACTCGTCGGCCAAGATGCGGCGCGTGTTCAACATGCTGCGCGAGCGCGCGCCCGACCTTGAGGTCGAGGGCGAGATGCGCGCCGATGCGGCGCTGATGCCGTCCATAAGAGAGCGGATCTTCCCCAATTCGCGCCTGCGCGGCCAGGCCAACCTTCTGGTCATGCCCAACCAAGATGCGGCCCACATCGCCTTTTCCATGGCCCGCGTCATTGGCAAGGGAGTAACCGTTGGCCCCATGCTGATGGGCATAGGCCGCCCGGCCCATGTGCTGACGCCATCGGCCACGGTCAGGCGCGTGGTCAACATGACCGCCATTGCCGTTGTGGACGCCCAGCAATACGAGCTGGCCCGCAAGAAGGCGCAGGATGATTCCGCCGACTGAGCGCTGGTGGGCCCTGACGTGGCTGCTCGCCGGCATCCTGCTGGCCTCGCCGGCTTTTGCCGTTGAGCTGCCGGACAGCTTTGTTCGCATTGACAGCGACGGAAGCACCCCGCGCGCCCTTCAGGTGGCGCTGGTGCAATATGTGGACGCTTACGGGCGCAGGCTGGATCTGATTGGTGCCGTGCATGTGGCCGAGCGCGGCTACTTTGCCACCCTCGAGCGGCGTTTTGAGCGCTACGATGCGCTGCTCTACGAGCTGGTGGCCGATATCGGTGAGCGAAAGCCGCCGGAGAAGCGGTCAGCCAGCGCGGCCATGGATTGGGTGGGGCTGATCCAGGGCGGGCTGAAGAACCTTCTCGGCCTGAGCTTTCAGCTTGAGGAAATTGACTACACCGCCGGCAATTTTGTGCACGCCGACCTGACGCCCGGTGAGCTTGAGGCGGCGATGGAGGCGCGCGGCGAGTCGTGGCTGGGAACCTGGCTGCAGCTGTGGGCCGCCGCCCGGAACAGCCCGGGTGCCCAGGTGCCGACCGGTGGCATTGCGCTGGTGATGCTGCTGTCCAGCGACCGCCAGGGCGACCTGAGGCGCTACATGGCCAGGGCGCTGGTGGACCAGCTTGCCGCCACAAACGCACTGGGCGGAGAGCGGGGCTCGGCGCTGATCACCGAGCGCAACCGCAAGGCGCTGCAGGTTCTTGAACAGGCCATGGAGGCCGGAGCGGACAGCCTGGGCCTGTTTTATGGCGCTGCGCACATGCATGACTTTCACCGGCAGCTGGTGGGCCGGTTCGGCTTTTTACCGGTGGCCATCGAGTGGCTGGATGCCTGGGATCTGACGGCCAAATAGGCCGGCAGGCCCGGTTTTCTGTTCGCCCTTTGCGCCGGTTTGAAGGCGCGCAGGCGTTATAATGGCTTGTCCGCACAAGGCGGATGTTTCACTATCAAATTGACGAGGCAGGGCATGGTGTACGACCGCACAAATCTGACAGATATCGACAAACAGGAAACCCGCGAGTGGCTGGATTCGCTCAAGGCCGTGATCGGCCGCGACGGCCCGGAACGTGCCCATTACATCATTGAACGACTGGTGGAGCTTGCGCGCCGCTCGGGGGCCCATCTGCCGTTTGATCTGACCACGGCCTACATCAACACCATCCCCCTGCACCGCGAGCCGGTCATGCCCGGCGACCCCGCCATGGAAAGGCGCATTCGCTCCATCATTCGCTGGAATGCCATGGCCATGGTGGTGCGCGCCTCCAGGCGCGGTGGCGATCTGGGCGGTCACATTGCCAGCTTTGCCTCGGCGGCCACGCTCTACGATGTCGGCTTCAATCATTTTTTCAAGGGGCCCGATCACCCCGATGGCAGTGACCTGGTCTATTTCCAGGGCCACTCGTCGCCCGGGTTCTATGCGCGCGCGTTTCTTGAGGGCCGCCTGACCGAAGAACAGCTCGACAACTTCCGCCAGGAAGTGGACGGTGAAGGCATCAGCTCGTACCCGCATCCCTGGCTGATGCCCGATTTTTGGCAGTTCCCGACCGTGTCCATGGGGTTGGGACCCATCATGGCCATCTACCAGGCGCGCTTCCTCAAGTACATGACCCATCGCGGCATGGCCGATGCCGGCAAGCGCACGGTGTGGGGCTTTCTCGGCGACGGTGAGATGGACGAGCCGGAGTCGCTGGGCGCCATTTCTCTGGCCGGCCGTGAGCATCTCGACAACCTCGTGTTTGTCGTCAACTGCAACCTGCAGCGCCTCGACGGCCCGGTGCGCGGCAACGGCAAGATCATTCAGGAGCTTGAAGGATTCTTCCGCGGTGCCGGGTGGAATGTCATCAAGGTGATCTGGGGCTCCTACTGGGATCCGCTGCTGGCCCGCGACACCAAGGGCATCCTGCGCAAGCGCATGGAAGAGGCGGTTGACGGCGAGTACCAGAAGTACCGCGCCAACGACGGCGCCTATGTGCGCGAGCACTTCTTTGGCGCCTACGATGAGCTTCGGGAAATGGTTGCCAACATGACCGACGAAGACATCTGGCGGCTCAACCGCGGCGGGCACGATCCGCACAAGATCCACGCCGCCTACAAGGCCGCCATGGAACACAAGGGCCAGCCGACCGTTATTCTGGCCAAGACCATCAAGGGCTATGGGCTGGGCCAGGACGGCGAAGGCCAGAATATTTCACACCAGCAAAAGAAGCTGGACGACGATGGCGTCAGGTATTTCCGCGACCGCTTCAACGTGCCGCTGAGCGATGAGGAAATCGAGGGGGTGCCCTATTACCATCCCGGCGATGATTCCGAAGAGATCAAATACATGAAAAAACGCCGCCAGGAGCTGGGCGGCTACCTGCCGCAGCGCAGGGTAGAGGAAAAGCAGCTCAAGACGCCCGATCTGGACGCGTTTGACAGAATCATGGCGTCGACCGGTGAGCGGGAGATATCGACCACCATGGCCTTTGTGCGCTGCCTGACCGTGATGCTGCGCGACAAGAACATCAAGGACAACATCGTGCCAATTCTGTGCGACGAAGGGCGCACATTCGGCATGGAAGGCCTGTTCCGTCAGCTGGGCATTTATGCCCATACCGGCCAGCTGTATGAGCCGGAAGACTCGGATCAGCTGGCCTACTACCGCGAATCGCAGGACGGCCAGGTTCTGCAGGAAGGCATTACCGAGGCCGGCGCACAAAGCTCGTGGATTGCGGCGGCCACCAGCTACGCCAATACCGGCGTGCCCATGATCCCGTTCTATGCCTTTTATTCCATGTTCGGCTTCCAGCGGGTGGGTGACCTGCTGTGGGCGGCCGCCGACAGCCACGCGCGCGGCTTTTTGATTGGCGGCACCTCCGGGCGTACAACCCTCAACGGGGAAGGCCTGCAGCACCAGGACGGCCACAGCCATGTGCAGGCCGGTCTCATTCCCTGCTGCATCAGCTATGACCCGACCTTTGCCTATGAAGTGGCGGTCATCATGCAGGATGGTCTGCGGCGCATGTACGCAGAAAACGAGGATGTTTTCTACTACATCACCGTGCTCAACGAAAACTACAGCCATCCGGAGATGCCCGAAGGCGCCGAAGAAGGCATTCGCAAGGGCATGTACCTGCTCGAGGACTCCGGCGTCAAAAATGACGACGACAAGCCAGTGGTTCAGCTGATGGGCTCGGGCGCTATTTTGCGCGAGGTCATGGCCGCCGCCAAAATCCTTGACGAGGATTATGGCGTGGCGGCCGACCTGTGGTCGGTGCCCAGCTTCAACGAGGTCAGAAAAGATGGCCAGGAGATCACCCGGCGCAATCATCTCAACCCCGACCAGCCGGCCCGTACACCCTGGATTACCGGGCTGCTCAAGGGGCGGCCCGGGCCGGTTGTGGCCGCCACCGACTACGTGCGCGCCCATGCCGACCAGGTGCGCGAATACGTGCCCCAGAAAGACTACATCGTGCTGGGCACCGACGGCTTCGGACGCTCGGACACGCGCGAGAATCTGCGCCGCTTCTTCGAGGTTGATCGCTACCACGTGGCCTGGGCGGCACTGGTTGGCCTCAATCGCCAGGGCAAGTTTGACGACGAGCGCCTGATCAAGGCGCGCAGCGCGCTCAACATCGACCCAGACAAGCCAATGCCAACGACGGTTTGAGTCCGGGCAGGATGAAAGCCCCCGGCAGAAAAGGATCATGACGGCCGCCAGGCTGCAACAGACACAGATGAGAGTGAAGCCATGAGCAACAAGCAAGAGATCAAGGTTCCCGACATTGGTGACGTTGACAAGGTCCCGATCATCGAAGTGCTGGTCTCCGAGGGCGATGAGGTCGAGCGCGAGCAGTCGCTGATCACGCTCGAGTCCGACAAGGCCACCATGGAGGTGCCTTCATCAATGGCCGGAACAATTGTCGAGCTCAGGGTGGGAGAGGGCGACGAAGTTGGCGCAGGCGACGTCATTGCCGTTGTGGAGGTAACAGAAGAGGCACCGGACAGTCCGTCCGCTGAAGAGCAAGCTGAAGCGGCGCCGGATGAAGCTGTTGAGGACGATGGCGACAAGGCCGGCGAACAGCGTGAAGAGCCGGTGCAGGCGGCCGAAGATGCCAGCCGCGAAGACGGGCCGGCGCAGTCGCCGCCGGCAGGCGACAGTGATGACCTGCCGCCGCCGCCCATTCCCTATGAGGCCATGGGCGAGGACCCTTCCAGAATTCCTCATGCCTCACCTGCCATTCGCCGCCTGGCGCGACAGCTGGGCGTTGATCTGAGTCGGGTGTCGGGTTCGGGGCGCAAGGGCCGCATTACCGAAGAGGATCTCAAGGGCCACGTCAAGCAGGCCATGCAGTCCGGCGGCGCAGCGGCCGGCGGTGGTCTGGATGTGGCCGCCGCACCGCAGGTTGATTTTGCCAGATACGGTGAAATTGAGGAAGTGACGCTGTCGCGCGTCCAGCAGATTTCCGGGCCGGCGCTGCATCGCAACTGGGTGTCCATACCGCACGTGACCCAGTTTGACCAGGCCGACATTACCGAAATGGAAGCGTTTCGTCAGGCCAGCAAGTCAACGGCCGAGCAGGCGGGCACCAGAATGACGCCACTGGTGTTTCTGATCAAGGCAGTGGTTGCCGCGCTCAGGGAGTTTCCGCACTTCAATGCCTCTCTGGCGCCGGATGGCAAAACCCTGGTGATGAAAAAGTACTACCACGTGGGCGTGGCGGTTGACACCGACAACGGGCTTTTGGTCCCGGTCATTCGCGACTGCGACAAGAAGGGCCTGATCGAGCTGGCCCGCGAGCTGACCGATTTGTCCGAGCGCGCCCGCGCCGGAAAACTCAAGGCCGATGAAATGCGAGGCGGCTGCTTTTCAATTTCCAGCCTGGGCGGCATTGGCGGAACGGCCTTTACGCCCATCATCAACGCGCCCGAACTGGCCATTCTCGGCGTATCGCGCTCGGAGATGGCGCCGGTGTGGAACGGCGAGGCGTTTGAGCCGCGCCTGATGCTGCCGCTGTCGCTTTCATATGACCATCGGGTCATCGACGGTGCCGATGCGGTTCGCTTTACCCGCTATCTGGCGGCACAGCTTGAGGATTTGCGGCGCCTGCTTCTTTGAGCACCCGGCGCACCGGGCTTGGCATGCTGCTGGCAGCAGCGGTGGGTGCACTGCTGCTGCTTACCTACATCTTTTCGGGCTTGATCGAGCGCCGCCAGTCTGTGTCACTGCCGGCCAGTCAAAACATAGCCGGCCGCACAGAGGTGGTATTGCAGGCCGACAGAAAAGGGCATTTTGTCGCGCCCGGCAGAATCAACGGCCAGTCGGTCAGGTTTCTGGTCGACACCGGCGCCACCCTGGTGTCCGTGCCGGCCAGTCTGGCTGGCGAGCTGGGGCTTGAACGCACCGTTCCTGTTGGCCTTGAAACTGCAGCCGGCCCGGTCAGCGGCTGGATGACCCGCGCAGATCAGGTCCAGCTGGGAGACATTGTGCGCCACGATGTGGCAGTGGCCATCAGCCCCGCGAACAGCGATACCGTGCTGCTGGGCATGAGTTTTTTGCGCCATCTTGATCTTGACCAGAAGGGCGGCAGGCTGCGCATGACAGCGCTAAAAAACGAAGAAAGCCTGCGCTGAATCAGTGCGCTTCCGGTACGATTGGGCTTGTGTTTTTGCGTACTTTTATATTTGTGAATTCGTGATCAGGGCACGGGGCTGACGTCCTCATGCCGCCAGAGAGAGAGCCATGAGCAACAGAAAAGAGATCGTCGTTCCCGATATTGGTGATTTGGGCAAGGTGCCCGTGATCGAGGTGCTGGTCGCCCAGGGTGACAAGGTCGAGAAGGAAGACAGCCTGCTGACCCTGGAGTCGGACAAGGCCACCATGGATCTGCCGTCGCCGGCCAGCGGCCGGCTGGTGGAGCTCACCGTTTCGGAAGGTGATGAGGTGGGCCAGGGTGATGTTATCGGCGTCATTGAAGTCAGCGGTCAGGCCAGCGATGACGGCAGTGCACCCGCTCAAGCGTCTGCACAAAAGCCGGAAGAGAGCGGCGCCGATGAAAAGCCGCAAGCGGATGAAGGACGCAGCGGCCAGGACATCTCAGCCGCGTCGACGCCTGATGCCGACCACAGCCATGACTTTGATCTGCTGGTGCTGGGGGCCGGTCCGGCCGGCTACAGCGCCGCATTCCGGGCCTCCGACCTGGGCATGAAAGTGGCGCTGGTGGAGCGTCATGAAACCCTGGGCGGCGTGTGCCTGAACGTTGGCTGCATTCCTTCCAAGGCGCTGCTGC
>Ga0209487_1000506_pt1 | contig 35337 bp, 34 predicted proteins | sample Poulit2012_FD_187524 | JGI IMG/M metagenome (GOLD analysis project Ga0209487, IMG submission 187524) | Agricultural soil microbial communities from Georgia to study Nitrogen management - Poultry litter 2012 (SPAdes) (version 2) | ecosystem: Environmental > Terrestrial > Soil > Agricultural land...
GGTGAAGATTCATTTCATTGGCCTGAATAAGCAGTCCCGTCGTATTATTCTACAGCTGGCAAACGAGCCTAAAAAAGTATTGGCGGCATCTCGTTAACTCACTTATTTAAAGAAAGAGCCTGATTTTATAGATCAGGCTTTTTTACCCATTGACATCCTTTCAACTGTATTTGTAGTGTTGAAATAACTGGTATCTTTAAACACTGACTAACGGGGTTCTTATTTGTTTTGACTCCTATTTCGCATTGTATTGCCCTATGGGTCTGTTCAAGAGCGTCTGAAAGTAGTTGGCCATTGCATCGTTTGAAAATTGACTTGATATTGCAATTAGGGGATAACTAAGTAGAACGATTTTATCTTTTATTAGAGAATGACAACTTTTTTTTCACTTGTACAACAAAAAAGAATAAAGCAAAAAATTGAACCCCTATTGCAACAGTCTCCCGAGGAGCCAATTCAGATCCAATCCGAAGGGTGCAGTTATATAGTGAAGTTTACACGCCGAGAAGCAGGACGTTTTTGGCGCGAAAGTGGGGGTACTTTAGCTTGTTGGTTCTTATTTGGAGTGGCCGTTAGACCGAATGCGTTTCGGACGGGGGATATTACTTATGAAGCGCAACGTTTACGAGACCTGAGGCATCATATTGCTGTACCTCAGCTATTTATAGAAGAGCGTGATTATATCGTTATGGAATATTGCGGCGAGCAGATTGAGCCCATGTTGCGATGTGAGCAGGGTCGCCAAGAGTTTTTGCCACGAATTATAGATAGTTTATTAGAGCTACATAAGGCAAAACAATGGCATGGGGGCGCACAGGTTCGTAATTTAACCATCCAGGATGGTGAGATTTTTAGAATCGATTTTGAAGAAAAAGTAGGAGATGTATTGCCTTTAGCTCTCGCTCAAGCCTACGATTTATTTTTGTGTTTTAACTCGTTAACTAAATACATGAACTTTGATGCTAAGTTAGGAGCAAAGCTCTTGAGTAGATATTTATCTCAACGCTCAGAGCCACAAATTTATGAGACATTAGGCAAAGTTCTTAAGCTCTCGTTGCGTTTAGAAAAAATGATAGATTTATTTGGTCAAAAGTTTAAGAGTCGCTCTGATATTAAACGCACTTTATATTTTTCAGAAATACTTCAACGTAGCTTATATGAAAATAAAACATGTTGAGGTGGTTCATCTTTATTTAAAAACAATCAACTAGCTGGATTTTTTACGATCTAGTGACACTAAGCACTCAGTGAATACGCGGTTAGTAAAGGGCGTATTGCGTGCAGCATTAGCAGAAACTGGCAGATATAAGAAGAAAGCCGCACAGCTATTAGGTATTTCACGTAAGCAACTTTATCTGTGGTTACGTTATCATAATACGCTTGTGTGGATTTTACGAAGGTAGCTATCCTACATTGGTGTGACAATAGGTAAAAACGAAACTGAGGAGGAGTCTATGAGGAAGTTTTTGAAGTTTACAACCACGGCAGCATTGGTGCTGTCTTCGTCTCTCGTGCTTGCGAATACGGTAACAGTAGTTACATCGTTTCCGCGTGATATGACGGATCCTTTTAAAGAAGCTTTTGAGGCCGCTTATCCAGGCACTACCCTAGAGGTGGTCAGTCGTAATACGAATGCAGCCGTTACACATTTGAAAGAAACGCGTGATGCGAACACCATTGATTTAATGTGGGCTTCCGCTCCTGATGCCTTTGAAGTATTACGAGAGGAGGGGCTGTTAGAAAAGATTGATATTGCATCCGAGGGTATTCCCGATGAAATAGGCGGCTACCCTATTAATGATAAAGAAAATAGTTATTTCGGTTTCGCTGCATCTGGTTACGGCATTATGTATAACACGCGTTATGTGATGGCCAACGACTTACCGATAGCAGTCGAGTGGGAGGACCTCAAACGCCCCGAATACTATGGGCATGTGGCGATGTCCTCGCCGTCACGCTCTGGTACAACACATTTAACTGTAGAAACTGTGCTGCAAGGGGAGGGCTGGGATAAAGGCTGGGCTACTTGGAAGTGGATTTCCGGCAATATGAATACAGTGACTGAACGTAGTTTTGGTGTGCCAGATGCGGTGAACTCAGGTTCTACGGGCTTTGGTATTGTGATCGACTTCTTTGGTTTGGCGTCGAAAGCTTCAGGCTTCCCCGTCGAGCTTGTCTATCCTAGTTTAACTGCCATCGTCCCGGCAAATATTGGGGTGTTAAAAAATGCGCCGAATAAAGAGGGTGCAGTACAGTTTGTTGAGTTCCTTTTATCGCCAGAGGGGCAAGAGATACTACTGCGACCAGCCATTATGCGCTTGCCAGTGAATCCTGCTGCTTATGAAAATGCACCAGAAGGCTTCCCCAACCCATTTTCCGAAGAGTTTGCTCCGGATGCGATAGCATTTGATGTGGATGTTTCAGGCGAACGCTACAATCTCGTCAACTCACTCTTTGATGCATTAATCACATACCGCTTGAATGACTTGCGGGCAGCAGTAAGTGCAGTCCATAAAGCGCAAGCCAGTTATGAAAAAAGCGGTAATCCAGAAGCGCTGGCATTAATTGATGAAGCGCGTGCATTAATCGAAGCCATGCCAATTACGCAAGAAGAGTCACTAAATCCGGCTTTTACACAGGTGTTTACGACGTCACGGGCACAAGCTGATACCGTGGTGGTAGGGCGCCAAGCCGAGATCGAGCAAAGCTGGGATGATTTTGCTGTAACTAATTATCGTAAGGCTCGTGAACTTGCTGAGCAAGCTGCTGCACTTTAAAGATTCCCTATAAGAACCCGATGCTTAATCGGGTTCATGAAATACCAGCTTTTTTCGCGGGGATAATAATGAAAGCTTTTGCTTCTCCAAACGCTGCTTTGCGCCGTTTTACGCTTTTTCCGCGTGTATCAGGTGCAGCAGTCGTTGGCATTTTAATTGCCATTTTTTTAATGGCTTTCTTGATCTTACCTGTTGCACAGGTGATCTATGTTGCTTTTTTGGATGCACGTACTGGGGCATTTACCTTTCAGAATTTCCAGGACTTTATTAATACATCGTTATTCCGAGAAAGCTTCGCTAACTCATTTTATGTTTCAGCCATGTCTGTGGTCATGGCAACCATAATCGCTTTACCCTTAGCTTATATTACGACCAGGTTTAATTTTGCCGGTACAGCAGCGATTCAGGCACTAGGAATTATTCCTTTAATTATGCCGCCCTTTGTTGGTGCTGTTGCTATGTCATTGCTATTTGGCCGTAATGGGTCAATTAATCTTTTACTTAATCAGCACTTCGGCTTCCGTATTCCATTTATGGAAGGGTTGTCGGGTGTGATTTTAGTGCAATCTATCCATTACTTTCCTTTTATTTTAATTAATCTATCAGCCAGCTTACGGAATATCGATCGCTCGATGGAAGAAGCAGCGCAAAACTTAGGCTCTTATGGCATGCGCATGTTTAGGCGAGTGGTTTTTCCTTTGGCTATGCCTGGTTATTTAGCAGGCGCTGCGCTTGTGTTTATCAAAGTGTTTGATGACTTAGGCACTCCTTTGTTATTAAACGTGAATACTATGTTGGCACCACAGGCTTACTTGCGTATCACAGGTGTGGGTATTAATGACCCGATGGGTTATGTCATTTCATTCATTTTAGTTCTGTTTTCGGTTTTTTCCTTATGGGCATCTTTCTTGTTTATGCGTGGAAAAGACTATGCGACCGTGCAAAAGGGGGGCGGAGGTTTATCGCGCCGTGATTTAAAGCCTCGTGAGAAATGGTTGGCCTGGGTAGTGGTAATTTTAATTCTTACTTTAGTGCTGTCCCCACATATAGGTTTGTTGCTACTGGCATTTGGAACTGTTTGGTCATTCTCTCCTTTACCCGATGGGTTTACCTTGCAGCATTTCAGTACGATTTTTACGCAATCTTCACAGTATGTTTGGAATACCTTGCTTTACGCTGGCTCAGCGGCTGTTATTGATGTCGTGCTGGGGACGCTCATTGCTTACATTGTGATTCGCACAAAGCTGGTGGGTAGGAAATGGCTGGATTATATGGCGACCGCAGCCTTGGCGGTTCCAGGCGTTGTGTTGGGCATTGGGTATCTACGTATGTTCCATACGGTAGAGCTACCGTTTGGCCTAGGAAAAATGTCTAGTTTTTGGGGGATTATTGTTGTTGCGTTGGCTGTGCGTCGTTTGCCCTATGCATTACGAGCCTGTATGGCAGCATTACAGCAAATATCACTTTCTTTAGAAGAGGCTGCAGAAAGTTTAGGGGCATCCCGTACGAGTACGATCCGACGTATTGTTGTGCCTTTAATGACGGGTGGTATTTTAGCCGGCTTTGTTACTAGCTTTGCTACGGCAGCCGTTGAGCTATCAGCCACGATTATGCTGGTCGCCCGCTCATCTGAGGCACCATTGGCCTATGGTATTTATCTGTACATGCAGTCTCCAGCAGGACGCGGAGCAGGTGCTGCTCTTGGTGTTCTCGCGGTGGTAATCGTGGCGTTAGGTACTTACCTTTCGCAACGCATTATTGAGCGAGAGCGTAGACGACAAACGATGACTGGTAATGAGCAATACTAAGGATTGGTAGATAAGATAATGACACAACAAAAAGTAGGTATTCGAATTCAGGATTTACATCTATCATTCGGTGAAACCAAAGTTTTAGAGGGTATTAATATGGACATCGAGCCTGGAGAGTTTTTTGCTTTCCTAGGCCCCTCAGGATCAGGTAAATCTACCCTCTTACGTGCTATCGCAGGTTTTGGTCCTACACCGCTTGGTCAAATATTTATCGGAGAGAGAGATGTAGCTGACCTACCGCCTTGGCGTCGTAATGTCGGGATGGTTTTTCAGTCTTATGCATTATGGCCTCATATGTCCGTGCGCAAGAACGTAGCGTTTGGTTTAGAAGAGCGCAAGATGCCAGCAAGCGAGATTGCTACCAAGGTAGAGGCTGCTTTAGAGACAGTGGGATTATGGCATCTCGCTGATCGTATGCCTGCCCAATTATCGGGTGGGCAGCAACAGCGTGTTGCGTTGGCACGTACGATTGCGATTGAACCTCAAGTATTGTTGCTGGATGAGCCTTTATCTAATTTGGATGCGGCGTTGCGCGTTCAAATGCGGCGTGAATTATTAGCGCTGCAAAGGAAGTTAGGGCTAACAACCATCTTTGTCACACATGACCAAGAAGAGGCTAACAGTACGGCTGATCGGATGGCCGTTTTAGATAAGGGGGTAATTCAGCAAATTGGCACACCCCAGGCACTTTACGACCATCCTGCCAATACCTTTGTTGCTGGGTTTTTAGGTACAGCAAATATCATCGAGGGGCAGATGATAGATGGCATGTTTACTACTGCTAGTGGGCAACGGCTGAATGCTGGCACCCCAGTCGAAGGTGCGAATCGTATTGTGTTGCGTCCACAAAACATAAAAATCACGGCATCCAATGGGGATATTTCGGGTACAGTAACGCACCGAGAGTTTCTGGGTAGCCAAGTCCGCTATTTAATAACAACACCTGATGGCCAGCTCGTCGTTGACACACTGCACTCAACTGGAAACTTGCCCTACGAGGCAGGTGCTCATGTTTACTTAAAAATTGAAAGTCAGTGTGCGCAGCTTTTAGTGGAGAACACTTAATGGCAGAGCTTTGGTTTATTCGACACTTTCGTACTTCTTGGAATAGTTTGGGGCGCCTTCAAGGACACCGAGATATTCCTCTAGATACCAGCTTCAGTGCGAACAATGAAGAATTAGCGATGCGTAATCGCTTGGTGCTGTCAGAGATACCCTTTACGCAGGTTTGGGTATCCCCGTTAGAACGGGCACGTCAAACTGCAGCTTTGCATGGTTACCCTAGTGCACATATTGATCCCGACTTAATAGAAATAGATTTTGGTCGTTGGGAGGGGAAAACCTGGGACGAGTTGGATGAAGCGTTTCCTGGGGCTTGGGAGAATGAGATACATGCCCTGCCTTTAGGTGAGTCATTTGAGGATTTTGCTGCCCGTATAAAAGCGGTTTATCGACGAGCACAAGAAGCGTCAGGCCATATTTTAATATTTGGGCATGGCGCTTGGTTTGGGGGGTTAAAGATGCTATTAGAAGGACGGACTACAGGAGGAATGAGCAAGCATGTGCTAAAGAATGGTGAACTTGTTCGTCTACAGTCCGGTCAGTCGGGTCGCCACTAGTTTTTTAAAAGGCACCACTTTATTAGCTATTTGTAGTAATGCTTGCCGAGGCAGGCGGGCTCGGTCGTTGGTATACAGAGAGACAATAAAATTGGTGGCCGCAAATAGCGGTAAAGAGCTCAGGCGATGGTCGCGCGTATAGGCCCTAAGCACGCTAGGTGCACTGAAATCTAGGCCGCGGCGGTGTGCGTTGATCACCCGTTGGGCCAAGTGCTTAACGCTAAGAATACCCAAATTAAAACCATGCGCTGTGACCGGATGCATGCCCACAGCGGCATCACCGATCAAGGCAAAGCGTTGTGCGTGAAAGCGAGAAGCATAGGTGCCTATTAGGGGGTAGACGGTGCGCTCGCTGATGCGGCGCATTTCACCCAAACGGTGCTCATAACGCTCTGTAATACTTTGATTAAAAGCCTCGTCCTCCAGGGCGTTCAGCTGCTGCATCTCGTGATGTGGCAAGGTCAGCACCACCGATGAACGGTTGCCATTTAAGGGCAATAACGCCCGTGTTTGACCATAACCAAACCATTCCCAGGCGATATGTTCATGAGGAGCGGTATGCTCGGCTCTGAAAACCATCATGCTTCTGCCATAATCAATCATTGGAGAGGCGATCCCCATTGCGCGGCGGGTCGTAGAAAATCGACTGTCCGCTGCAACGAGCAGCTGACTATGAATTTGCTCTCTGTTTGCTAGGGTTACCGTCGCCTGTTGTGGGGATGTCGTGGTTGCCGTCACTGCGGCCTCGGTACGCAGATCCACATTGGGATGGTCTGCTATTTGCAAATAGCCTGCTTTGCGAATGAGATAATTAGGCACAAACCAGCCTAACTGTGACTGTCCGCCCAAGGATGCCTCTATAAACATGCCCTGAGTCAACGACCCATCCATAACGCGTGCATGACGCAAATTGGAAATTTCTTCCTCAGGGATATGCGCCCATAACCCCCACTGCTGCAATAAACGTCGTGATTCATGAGTCAAAGCGATCTCACGACCATCAAAAGTAGGATTTTGCAACTGCTCTAAAGGCTGGCGTTCCAGCAAAGTGACCTGCAAACCGGCTTCAGCCAAGGCATAGGCCAGGCTTAGACCTGTTGGGCCAGCCCCGATAATGGTGACATCAGTATTCATAGTGGGATGGTTTAATTCAAAAAATAACGGCAAAAAACAGCTGCCACCATTGTAGGGGTGACTGGCTGGGCTGATATTGATTTAGCTTAAACCTACCGTACGCAGCACCTGATGTACTCCAGGACTCACATCATTGCGCTGTAAAACCTCGTCCGGTGACAACCAGTGCACCGCCTGGGCATCATCACTAGCTACGGGTTGCCCGCCGAGCCACTCACAACGAAAACACAATACAACAAAATGCCGGATGATATTTTGCTGCTCATCGCGAGCAAAAACATTTACAGCCTCAATCAACTCAATCGCGCGCGCCGTTACCTGAGTTTCCTCGTAAAGCTCACGCACAACTGCATCGGTTAATGTCTCGCCCCATTTGAGCTTGCCCCCAGGGAAAGCTAGCTGCCCTTGATTGGGCGGCTGACCACGTTCGATTAAAAGCACCTGGCCCTCGTGCTCTAGAAAAGCAGAAACCCCGACGCGCGGGGTTAAAGGAATAGCTGCAGCAGATCGACTCATGAATAAACTCGATGGGTGATTAATGGTGTTTTAAGAGATAAATAACCTTTATTCATCAGCCGTTTGAAAAGAAAACACATGCGTACTTTGATGATGAGCGCTTTGTAATTGATCACTGCTCAGCGCGATATCAGCAAGAGAATAAGCATGCAGCGTATCAATAAAAGCCTTTTTAGCCTTATACAGCACGCCCTTGAGCTTGCATGTCGGGCTAATCACGCATCGATTATTTTCATCAAAACATTCTGCGATCTGCAAAGGCTCGAACTCACTCACCAGCACGCCTAAATTGATCTCCTCGGGAGCCTTGCCCAGCTTGAGCCCACCTTTTTGTCCACGCACGCCAATTAGATAACCATGCTGCGTCAGATTAGCAACTACCTTAGCCAAATGACTACGGGAAATATCGTAAAAAGTGGCAATTTCGGTAATCGTCACCAAGCGCTCAGGGTGGGCCAGGCTATAGAGCAAAACCCGAAATGCATAATCAGTGTGTTGTGTTAATTGCATCGCCGTTTTAGTCCCACAGTAGTATTAAATATATATTAACATTGGAAAGCTAACATGTTATAAGTATAAACATGAGTGCTAAACTCATGTTAAGTGTATCTCCTAGTAGAAAAGCCCTGCGGACAGCGCTCGTGCAACCGCAAATGTACGATGTGGGTGTGTTGCAGAACACTGTCTCGGGGCCTATCCCTAAAAGAATTCGTTACAGCGGTGTATGCCTCGCATATACCACCAGCCAATAGTTATAAGAGGCGCAGCATGATTCCTCTCCAGTCAAACACCACACGAACCAAGCAACCCGGCATTGGTTTTGCTTTCAAAACAGGGCTGGCGTTCAGACCATTTTTCTGGCTGGGTGCCGTCTTCTTGTTAATATCATTTGCCCTTTGGGCTGCATTTTGGCAAGGCAATCTGTTGGTTTCTCCACACGGTGGCATGATCTGGTGGCACCAACACGAAATGCTATTTGGCTTTGTCGCCGCAATAATCGTAGGTTTTCTCTTAACAGCCGTACAAAACTGGACCGGCATACCCAGCCTCAGTGGCCCCTCACTGTGGGCACTGGCAGGACTCTGGATCCTGGCGCGTTTTTTTATACTGTTTCCAATGAATATCAATGCCTACGTATTAATGGCATTAGACGTCGCTTTTTTACCCATCGTCGCAATCATCATGGGTAAATGGGTCATCCAATCCAAACGCTGGCGCAACCTAATATTCGCCCCTGTCCTATTGATATTCACAGCCGCCAACATTGGCCAACACCTAGGCGCAATCAACCAAAACAACGCGCTGGTCGAACGCAGCAGCTACCTAGCCGTCTGGGTAGTCATCAACCTAATTATCCTGCTCGGTGGCCGCGTTATCCCCTTTTTCACCTCGCGCGCCGTAGGAGTACAAATAGCAACCCCTGCTAAATGGCGCGAAATGACCATCCTGGGCAGCGCCCTAGGCATAAACATCCTGTTTTTAATAGGCCTATTTGGCGTCCCCATCCCCAAAATACTACTGGGCCTATTACTGACACTGACCGTCGTATTTAACCTCTGGCGCTGGAGCGCATGGAAAATAAACCACTGTTGGCATGAACCCCTACTATGGGGATTGCACATCAGCTACCTGTTCGTCATCTTTGGTGCACTCTTGTGGCTGCTCTCGCTGGGCAACCTAGTCCCCGTCGACAACGCCCTGCACGTCATGACCGTAGGTGGCATCCTAGGCATCATCCTAGCCATGACAGCACGCGTTAGCCTAGGCCACACAGGACGCCCGATCAAAGCACTACCCGGCCTCAGCTGGATGCTAATAGCAATCTTTGCAGCAGCACTCATCCGCGGACCATTATTGTGGATTTGGCCAGGATTTGCTGCGACCGCTTACCAGCTAAGCCTATTGCTTTGTTTCATCGCCTATCTATGGTTTGTCGCGTGCTACACCGTGCCTTTATGGACAACACGCATCGATGGACAGCCTGGCTAAAAAGCTCTCAGTTCAAGACGCTTGGAAGGAGTTGTTTTGCAGATGTTCCGAGCGTAGCGAGATATCAAAAAACAACTCCTGCAAAGCGACGGAGCAGTGGTTGTCTTGTCGGCCGGCAGGCAATAGCCACCTTGAGGCATGACAGGCATCGTAATGAAGTTTCCTCGGGACCTTGTTCGCTAACGCTCACTGCGCAGTCCACTCGCAAACTTCTTACGAGCCTTCTTTTGCTTGCTGGCCGATAAAGAAGATTACCCAAACACCTTGATGCGCTCGTCGTCTTCAATGAAGGTCTTTTCCATGGGCTCGCCTTCGATAGAGCCAAAAGGCATTTGTGCCCGTAATACCCACTGAGCAGGGATATCCCAGCGTTCGCGGATGGCTGCGTCTGCAAATGGTATGTAATGTTGCAGGCTGGCGCCGATGTTGGCGGCGGCCAAGGCTGTCCAGACGGCGAATTGGGCCATGCCGCTGGCATGTTCAGACCAGGTTGGGAAGTGCTCGGCGTACAAGGAGAAGCGCTCTTGTAGGTCGGTGACTGGGCCCATGTCTTCGAAAAACAGGACGGTGCCTATGCCGGCAGTAAAGCTGCGCAATTTTTCTTCGGTGGGGCCAAAGTTTTCAGCAGGTACCATGTCACGTAGGTGGTTTTCGATGAGCGTCCAGAATTCGACGTTTTCATCACCAAAGAGGATTACAGCCCGTGAGCTTTGTGAGTGAAAAGCTGACGGGGTGTGGCGCATGGTCTCGGTGATGAGTGCGCGGATTTCGTCGGAGCTTAGGCTGGTGTTTTTACCTAAAGCGTATTGGCTGCGTCTTTTTTTGAGTGCGGATAGAAAGTTTTTTGCCATTGTTCTCTACTTTTAAAGTTTATAAAAACGATTAATTAAGAAAATAAGTGGAATATAGGTGCAGCCATTCAGCCGCTGGGGCGGCTGTTGGCGTGATTTTAAATTTTTAATGGTTACCTGGTAGGTGTTTATGCACTGCGTAATGCAGGGGTATCAACCAGGACGATTTCTGCGGTTTCTAGTGCTTTTACTTCGATGCTGGTTTCGCCTGTGATGGCGGCGCCGTCGCGAGTATTAATTTCAATGCCATTAACAGTAATCACCCCTTGGGCGGGTACCAGGTATCCGTAGCGATCGGGGCTGTCGAATTCGTAAACGATTGTTTGGCCTTTTTCTACGGTGGCCCCCAGTACTCGTGACGGGGTGCGGATGGGTAGGGCATCGGTGTCTGTGTCAAAGCCACTGGCGAGGACGGTAAATTGTCCTGATCGCTCTTGCTGCGGAAAGCGTCGTGTGCCCCATGAGGGCGGTTGGTCGCGCATTTCAGGCAGTATCCATATTTGAAACAGTTGGGTTTCTGTGTTTTCGTGGTTATATTCAGAGTGAGTGATGCCCGTGCCGGCGCTCATGACTTGTACGTCGCCAGCTTCGGTACGACCGCTGTTGCCCAGGCTGTCTTTATGACTGATCGCTCCGCTTTGCACATAGGTGATGATTTCCATGTTGTCGTGCGGGTGCGGGGGAAAGCCTTGGTGGGGTTGGATTATGTCATCGTTCCAAACACGCAGGGTTCCCCAGTGATCGCGCCCAGGTTGGCGGTAGTGGCCAAAAGAAAAATGGTGACGGGCGTGTAGCCAGTTAATTTTTGTTTGGCCGAGTTGATTAAAAGGTCTGCGTTCTATCATGGTGGGCACCTATTTGCCTGTGTATTGATGATGCTTTCAGTGTAGGGGCTGCAGTGGTGTTTGAGAATATAAAAAATGGAATAACAGCCTTTCCATTTATCAATAAGGTCTGTTTTTACAGGGTGGTTTGCATATGAAAAAGCTCCCAGATTTCGAGGCATGGGCTATTTTTGCGACGGTGGCTAATGAGGGGTCCTTTGCACAGGCAGCGCAGCGTTTAGGCTTGTCGCAGGCGACGGTGTCCAAGGCGATTGCGCGGTTAGAAGAGCGTAGTGACAGTACGTTATTTCACCGGACGTCGCGGCAGATGACTTTGACTAATACAGGCGAGGCTGTGTTAGAGCAGGCTCAGGCGTTGTTGGATCAGGGGGCCGAAATAGAATCCGAGATTGCCGAGCAGGTAGGCCAGTTGTCAGGGGTGGTGCGGGTCTCTGCGCCGATGTCTTTTGGGGTTTCTAGCTTGGCGCCCTTGCTGCCGGCATTTATGGAAAGACACCCCGAGGTTGAATTGAACATCCATTTTGATGATAGTTTCGTGGATATTGTGGCCGAGCGCTTTGATTTGGCTTTGCGTATTAGCCGTTTAGAGGATTCCACTTTGCTGGCACGGCATTGCTGCGAGATTCGCACGGTGTTGGTGGCGGCGCCTACCTATGTCGAGCGTTTTGGGCTTTTAAAGCATCCCAAAGATTTATTGACACATCGGATTCTGATGTATGTTTATCACCGTCGCGGGATGCAGTGGCATTTTATGCACCCCGAAAAAGGGCGTTATGTGCAGGCTTTGCCCGAGCCAGTGATGCGCGTCAATAACGCTAATGGGATGTTGCCCGCTTTACGAGCAGGCTTGGGCGTGACGATGTTGCCCGAGTTTTTAGTGGCTGATGATCTGCGTACGGGGGCGTTGGTGCCAGTGTTGGGTGATTGGCAGGCCGAGCCCGCAGACCTTTATATTGTGATGCCGCCAGGGCGCAGGCGGCCGGCTCGGGTGAATGCGCTGATTGAGTATTTGGTGGCACAGTTGCGTGAGGAACCTTGGCAAATAAATTAGCGCACAGTGTCAGAACAGTGATGACTTTAGTAGGGGGTTCCTATTGTTATGGTGGGGTTTGGTGTTAATGTAAGTAGAGAGGGTGAGGTTGGCAAAATTAAATATTTTTGTCTGTTCTCTTTATGGGATCACCTTGTAACAGGTGTATCATAAAGAATAATGACTATGGAGGACACTTATATGACACACCCAAATAGTTTCAATGCTCGTAGCGAGCTAAAAGTAGGTGATAAAAGCTACGAGATTTATAGACTAGAGGCTTTGCATGATGAGCACAATGACGTGCATTCATTGCCTTATGGTCTAAAAGTTTTACTAGAAAATCTGCTGCGCACAGAAGATGGCGTCAATGTCACTGCTGAGGACATTCGCTTTCTCTCTAGTTGGGAGCCTCGCTCCAAGCAAAGCCACGAAATTGCTTTTAGTCCGGCACGAGTTTTGCTCCAAGACTTTACGGGTGTCCCCGCTGTTGTTGATTTGGCCGCTATGCGCGAGGCCGTCACCGCACTCGATGGTGATGCACAGCGTATTAACCCGTTGGTGCCTTCTGAGTTGGTGATTGACCACTCGGTGATTGTCGATGATTTTGCCCACAATGAATCATTTATGCGCAACGTCGAGATCGAATACCGCCGCAACATCGAGCGCTATGAATTCTTGCGCTGGGGGCAGGATGCCTTTGATGATTTCAAGGTCGTTCCACCGGGCACGGGTATTGTTCACCAGGTTAACCTCGAGCATTTGGCGCGGGTAGTCTTTACTCGTGAACAAGATGGCAAGGTTGTCGCGTATCCTGATACCTGTGTGGGTACAGACTCACACACCCCAATGGTTAATGGGCTAGGTGTTCTGGCCTGGGGTGTGGGCGGCATCGAGGCTGAGGCTGCCATGTTGGGCCAACCCGTATCCATGTTGGTGCCACGTGTGGTGGGTTTCAAACTGACTGGCAAGCTCCCCGAGGGGGTGACTGCTACTGACTTGGTGCTGACCATTACCGAAAAAATGCGCAAGCACGGTGTCGTGGGCAAGTTTGTCGAATTTTATGGTCCTGGCGTTAGCGAGGTTCCATTGGCCAACCGCGCCACAATCGGGAATATGAGTCCTGAATACGGCTCTACAGTTTCGATGTTCCCCATCGACGAAGAAACACTGCGCTATATGCGTTTGACTGGCCGCAGCGAGGAACAAATCGCTTTGGTCGAGGCTTATGCCAAAGAACAGGGCATGTGGCACGATCCTGACCACGAACCCCGTTATTCCGAGCACCTCGAGCTAGACCTGTCCACAGTTGTCCCTTCTATTGCAGGTCCAAAGCGCCCCCAAGACCGCGTTGCCCTCAGTTCCGCACACTCTGCGTTCCGTACTGAACTCTCGCGCATGCAAAATTCCGAGATAGCTGCCGAGCGCGAAGCACTCGCCGAGCAAAGCTTTCCTGCGTCTGATGCCCCTTCAGGGTCAACACCGCAGCTCCCCACGGCAACAGCCCATGTGACCTTTGAGGATGGCAGTGAGCACGAATTAGATCACGGTCTGGTTGCTATTGCAGCGATCACATCGTGTACGAACACCTCGAACCCCAGCGTGATGTTGGCTGCTGCATTGTTGGCTAAAAACGCTGTGGAAAAAGGCTTGCAGCGCAAGCCCTGGGTCAAAACCAGTTTGGCGCCTGGCTCACGTGTGGTGACGGACTATTACGAAAGGGCTGACCTGACCAAGTATTTGGATGCATTAGGCTTTAACTTGGTAGGGTATGGCTGTACCACATGTATTGGTAACTCGGGTCCGCTGATTCCAGAGGTCAGTCAGGCGATTCGCGATCATGACTTGGCCGCTGTGTCAGTACTATCAGGGAACCGTAACTTTGAAGGACGGATTCACCCTGAGGTCAAAATGAACTACCTGATGTCACCGCCGTTGGTCGTAGCCTATGCGCTGGCTGGCAGCATGAATTTCAATCTGCTCAAGGATCCTCTGGGCACTGATAAAGAGGGTAATCCTGTTTATCTGCATGATATCTGGCCCAGCACCCAGCAAATCGAAGAGGCCGCTGCGAAAACCATTACTGCCAAGATGTACGAGGATGGCTACGCTGATGTCTTCGAGGGTGACGATCGCTGGAAAAACCTACCCACCCCCAAGAGCTCCAAGTTCGAGTGGGACGAGGATTCCACCTACGTGCGCAACCCCCCTTATTTCGAGGGTATGACGCGCGAACCCAGCCCTGTCAGTGATATCAGCGGGGCACGTGTATTGGCCAAGCTCGGCGACTCAGTGACGACTGACCACATCAGTCCTGCGGGTGCGATTGTGCCTAATACACCAGCCGCAAACTATTTGGTTGAGCATGGGGTCAAGCCCATGGACTTTAACTCTTATGGTTCACGGCGCGGTAACCACGAGGTTATGATTCGCGGTACCTTTGCTAATGTGCGTTTACGTAACCAGCTGGCACCTGGGACCGAGGGTGGTTATACTCGTGACTTTACTCAGCCCGAAGGGCCGGTTTCAACTATTTACGATGCATCACGTAACTACATCAAAGAGGAAATCCCTCTCGTTGTGTTAGCAGGTGCCGAGTATGGTTCGGGATCGTCTCGTGACTGGGCAGCTAAGGGTACCTTGCTATTAGGTGTCCGGGCAGTGATTGCCAAATCCTACGAGCGCATTCACCGCTCCAACCTGATCGGTATGGGTGTGCTGCCATTGCAGTTCCCCGAGGGTCAGGATGCGGATAGCCTAGGTCTCGAGGGTGATGAGGTCTTTACCATCGAGGGCATCACCGAATTCAACGAGGGTCGGGTACCTGAAACCGTACGCGTGACAGCGGGTGATGTTAGCTTTGATGCGGTGGTACGCATTGATACACCGACCGAGGCGGATTACTACCGTCATGGCGGTATCATGCAGTATGTGATTCGCAATTTGCTGTAATCACTTGCGTTAATAGTTGATGTGCATCGTTTTGGTGCACATTGCCAAAAGGGCCACATCGGTTGATGTGGCCTTTTTTGATGATGTAGGCTTTCCATGTCATAGGTTGTTTTGTGCCTGAGAATAATAAATTCGTGGGGTTGTGTTTGTTTTGCTGCGGCTCTTGGGCTACATTTGTTTTGTTTAAGAAGGCGGGGTTCCTTGCTGTGACGGCGGGGTTTTCTTGCCATGGCAGCAGGGTTCTCCTGTTTGCTGTATTGTTGTTTTAGCAAGAGGTTTGAAAATGAGTGTTCATAAAAGCCTAAAGCGGCGTACTGTGCCCGAATTGATGGCGTACAAAAATGAGAAAAAAATCGTCGCCTTGACGGCTTATACTGCACCTTTTGCCCGTATATTGGACGGTGCTTTAGATATGATTTTGGTGGGGGATTCCACCGCCATGGTGGGGTATGCCATGGATGATACCCTGAGCATTACGGTTGAGCAGATGACGGCTCACGGCAAGGCTGTGGTGCGTTCGACGCAGCAGGCTTGTGTTGTGATTGATATGCCTTTTGGCAGTTTTCAAGAATCTCCCGAGCAGGCGTTCCGCAATGCCTCATATATGCTTGCGCATAGTGGCGCAGCTGCGGTCAAGCTCGAAGGGGGCGCGGCGTTGGCTGAAACAACCCGCTTTTTGGTCGAACGTGGGATACCCGTGCTCGCTCATGTGGGGTTGATGCCGCAGTATGTAAATACGATGGGTGGATTTAGGGCCCAGGGCATGAATGACGAGGCCGCTGCGTTGGTTGAGCGCGACGCGTTGGCTCACCAACAAGCCGGTGCATTTGCCGTGGTGTTAGAAGGGGTGGCCGAGCCTTTGGGGCGTCGTCTGACGCACGAGCTCAGGATTCCAACCATTGGGATCGGGGCTTCTCCGGCGTGTGATGGTCAGATTTTAGTGACTGAGGATATTCTGGGGCTTAGTGGGCCGCGGATCCCGCGTTTTGCTCAGCAGTTTTCCGATGTGGGCGCTGTGATCGAGCAGGCTGTGCAGCAATACGCCGATCAGGTTCGCGAGGGTACTTTTCCCACCCTAGATAACTGTTTTGGGGTCAAACGTTCTGAATAATTACGCTACCAATGGCGTGATGCGCTGCCGTGTGATGGGTGGGGCATTGCCGTTTGTGGTTTTGTTGTGATTTTTATTAATGGTTGATTAGGGGCCAAGGACATGTGGGATGATTTGCCGCTGTGGTTGGTGGGTGGGGTGGCAGTCATTGCGCTTGTCCTCGTGTGGGTCAGTGGATTGCTGATTCGCCGCACGCGACAATGGATGGTGCTGCAGACCCGCTATGAGTATTTGCAGCAGCAACAGTCCACGGACGAGGCCCAGGTGCTGTCTTTGACACAGGAAAACGAATTATTAAAAGATCAGGTGTCCGAGCTCGAGCGCGAATTAATCCGTTTGCAAAGTATCCAACAGACGCAGCAGTTTAATCAGCAAGGTCAAAAAAGCCTGGATGAGGTGTTGCGTCCGTTGCGAGAGCAAATAGAGCGCTTTCAACAACGTTTGAATCAAGTGCATAGCGAGTCAGTACGTGGGCAGGCCGAGTTAGGTTCCGAGCTACGGCGTGTGATGGAGGTGGGTCTGCAGATGAGCTCTGAGGCTGAACACCTGAGTCAGGCCCTAAAAGGTGATAACAAGCGCATGGGCACATGGGGTGAGCTTTTATTAGCGCAAACCCTGAAAACTATGGGCTTGGTCGAGGGGCAGCATTTTATTGCGCAGCCGCGTTATAGAGACGCGCAGGGGCAACTGTATATTCCCGATTTTGTAGTCAATTTACCTAATGACACGCATCTTATTTTGGATAGCAAGGCATCATTAGTGGATTATGACCGGGCGTTGCAGGCAGAAACCCCCGAGGCGCACGCACAAGCGCTGAATGATTTGGTCAAAGCGTTCGAACGCCATGCGGATGATTTAGCTAAGAAAAACTACCATGCGCTCGAGCAACTGAATAGCCCCGATTTTGTGTTGATGTTTGTGCCTATAGAACCGGCTTATCTGGCTGCTATGTCGCATCAGCCGCAGTTATTTGAATATGGGCTGCGTAAGAATGTGATTATCACCTCGCATACCAGTTTAGTGCCTATTTTAAGGACTATTGCCCAGATTTGGAGTCTGGCAAAATCCCATGAGCACGCTCATGAATTAGCACAGCAGGCAGGGAGTATTTTTAGCCAATTAAATTTGTTGGCCGATCGTTTGCGTCGGGTGGGCGATACCATTAATCAACTGACTAATCATTACAACAGCAGCGTGACAGCCTTGGTGGGTCAACAAGGGGTGTATGCCAAGCTACAGCGTTTTGAGCAGTTGGCACCAAATCATTTACAAGCACGCCCTGACGTACAAACGGTGCATCGACAGGTGCATACACAGCGTCTAAAGGTGGGTTCGCAAACGGACTCAAAGGCGGGTGCTGTAGAAAAAGATATTAAAAATGGGGTAGAGGAGGCTGCCAAGAGGGATGAAAACGATGCTGTGCAAGTGGGCGCTGATGAGGATTCAAACAGGGATGCGTAGGAAAGAGTAGCGGCTATAAAAAGAAAAATGAAAGTTCTGCGCGTTTAGGATGGGTTGAAATGGGATTGTTAGCAGCAATCCCATTTTTGTTTAGGATCTTTGTGGGGTTTGGCCCAAGTGGGTCTGAGCTAAAAACTCAGGCCATTCTTGCAGCGACATGGGCTTAGAGAAATGAAAGCCTTGAACGGCGTCAAAACCCAGCTCTTTAAGGGTTTCAAGATCTTCCTCTTGTTCAACTCCTTCGGCAATGCTGTGCAATTGCAGGCTGTTGGCTAGGGTTGCAACCATTTTAGCGATGGTGCGTAGCTCGGCATCTTGGGCGATGCCGGTGACCAGGCTGCGATCGAGTTTCAGCCCGTATAAAGGAAAGGAGCTGATGGCGGCTAAATTAGAATAGCCGGTTCCAAAGTCATCTAATGAAAAACGATAGCCAAGCTGATTTAAAAAACGCATGATGCGATTGGCTTCTTTGACGTTTTCCATGAAGGTGCCTTCGGTTAGCTCAATAATTAGCCGTTGGCCCATTTCTGCGCGTTGACTCACAAGCAGGTCAATAAACTCGGGGAAATAAATGGAATGAAATTGCAGCGGGCTGACGTTGATAGACACGTTGAGCCCTGGATAGTCATTTTGACGGATAAATTCGCGTGCTTGTTCTAAGGCCCATAGGCCTAGGCTGTGAATGAGGTTTTCTTTTTCTGCCAGTGGGATAAATCGAGTGGGGCTGATATTGCCCAATGTAGGGTGCTGCCAGCGCATTAATAATTCAACCCCGATTAATTCGCCATTGAGGCTGTGCTGCGGGTGGACATGAATTTTCATTTGCCCTTTTTCAATGGCTTGGGGGAGATCTGTTACGAGCTGCTGGGACTCTTTGAGCAGACTCGATAATCGGTCGTTAAAGCATTCAACGCGCAGGCCTGGGTAGTTGTGAGTTTGCCTCAGGGCAATCAGGGCGTGTTGAATAATTTTTTGGGCGCTGTAGGTCGGGTTTTCAATGTAGGCTACGCCGATGGATATTTGTCCCTGTAGGGCAATGCCGCCAATTAAGTAAGGGGATTCCAGACTTTTTTGGATGTTTTGGGTGTGATTACGCATGAAAATACTGGCGCTGCTGGCGGGCTGCGGTAGGCCTTTCATGAGAATGGCAAAACGATTGCTATTGAGGCGGGCCAGGATGTCTTCCTTGCCCATCAAACGACGCAGGCGGTGAGTGACGTGTTGTAAAAACAAATCACCCATGGCGCGTCCGTAGGTTTCATTAACTCGGCTCAGGTTGGTCAGGCCCAGTATCAATAAAGCACTGCGGTTTTCAGTGCTGCAGTGTTGTAACTCTGCGGTAATAGCGGACTCGATGACTTTGCGGTTAGGCAGCTGGGTCAGAGGATCAAAATAACCTTGGGGATCTAGGCGCGTGGTTTGTTCACCTGCACCAATGGTGTGTCCCGCTTGTTGCTCGGTCGTTGGTTGGGTCGTTGCAACCTGATCAAACTGTAATAACAGACGGGTGATTTCTTTGCGCGCGCGCATCAGGCGGATTAGCAGCGCGCTGGCAGTCACAGCCAAGACCAGCATCAATGCGAACAGCAGCCACAGCATGCCAGGGGTGAGTTCACCTGCGATATCACCTAGGCTAAGTAGTAGCACTTTGCTTGCAGAATGAACTGCCCAGTTGTATAAAAGATCGGACATAAATTTAAATGGTTTGATGCACTTGGCACACGCTAGGGTGGATAATGAAAACGATGATGAATCCTATTGACGCTGATATGACGATGTTGCGTGCGACAGTGCACGGCAAGGTCCAGGGGGTGGGGTTTAGGGCCGCGACCGTGCAACAAGCGCGACTCAATGACCTGACCGGCTGGGTACGAAACGCTCCTGATGGTAGTGTCGAGGTTTTGGCCCAGGGTAGTGCCGATGCGATTGATAACTTTTTGTCCTGGTTACACAAAGGACCGTCCAGAGCGCATGTCGATCGGGTTGATATCGTTGATGGTTACGTGACCGAAAGATATTTTAAGCATTTTGAATGGCGCTAGCACAGTGAGATTACAATTTTTGTAAGTGCTGTGGTTTTCTTGTAAGGCAGGTAATGCTTGATGGATGGCGTTGTAGGTGGGGTTAGGGCGCTGGGCCAAAATTAGCAAAGGAGAATGATATGTATGGGCGCGGGCACAAGCGAGCGGCGATTAGAAAAAGTATTCTAACGGGCATTTTGGCTGTGGGCCTTGCTGTGGGGGCGACGCCTGCAGCGGTTGCGCAGCAGGGCTTATTGAGTGTGGCTACTGGAGGCGTGACTGGGGTGTATTATGCAGCTGGTGGGGCGTTGTGCCGGTTGCTAAACAAAGATCGCGCGCGTCATAATTTACGCTGCACTATTGAATCTACAGGTGGCTCTGTTTTTAACGTCAGTGCGTTGCGCACGGGTGATTTCGAGATTGCGGTATTGCAGTCTGATGTGGCTTATAACGCTTATAACGGCGAAGGCCAGTTCGAAGAGCCTTTTACTGAAATGCGTTCTTTATTTTCTATTCACCCTGAGCCTTTGACGGTGCTGGTCAATAAAAATAGCGAGGTACATTCTTTTGCTGATTTAGAGGGCAAGCGTTTTAACATTGGCAACCCTGGTTCTGGGTCACGCGCGTCTATGGATTTGTTGCTTGATGCCATGGAACTGGATACTTCCTTTTTTGGGCAGGCGACTGAGTTACGGCCTGATGAGCACGGACAGGCTTTGTGCGATCACGAGATTGACGGTCTGTTTTATGGGGTGGGTCATCCTTCGACGAATATCCAAGAGCCCACGACGACTTGTGGGGCACAGCTAGTGCCCTTAGAAGGGGCCGCGGTAGATCGATTGGTGGCTGATCTGCCTTATTATGCCAAGGCAGTTATTCCGGGGGGCACCTATCCCGAGAATCCGGATGATGTGGTCACTTATGGGCCATTGGCGACTTTTGTGACGACTTCTGCAGTGCCTAATGAAGCTGCTTACCAGTTGGTAAAGTCTGTGTTTGAAAACTTTGATGATTTCAAACGTATGCATCCGGCATTAGAGCATTTGAAAAAAGAGGATATGGTGTCTGCAGGTTTGACGGCGCCTTTGCACCCTGGTGCAGAACGGTATTTCAAAGAGGCGGGTTTGTTGCCAGCGCAGTAGTTTAGGGGGGGCGGTTGTCTAGCCAATCTGTACAGTTACGTGGGGCAGTGCGTGCGCCCATGCTAGGGCGTGATGGGGTTGCGCCTAGCCGTGTTTGGTTGCCTCAAGGGCAATGGCGGTATGTGGGCGAGTTTTTGTTGCAGCGTTTTCCGCATCTGGATAGTGCCCAGATGCTGCGCCGTATCCAGCAGGGTGATATTGTGGATGCGCAGGGGCAGCCAGTGCACTATTACACGCCGTATCGGCCGCAACAGTGGTTGTGGTATTACCGGGTGGCGGAAAACGAGGTCCCTGTGCCTTTCCCCTTGCCCATTTTATATGCGGATGATTATTTAATCGCGGTAGACAAACCGCATTTTTTACCTAGCATCCCTAGTGGGCAGTATTTAGAGCACACCGCAGTCGCCCGTGTGCGCAAGCATTTCAACAATTATGAAATCACTCCATTACATCGTTTGGATCGTGAGACCGCAGGGGTGATGTTATTTTGTGTGCAGCCGTGTTATCGGGGGGCTTATCAGGCTTTGTTCCAAAGTCAGGACATACAAAAAGAATATGAGGCCATCGCCCCCATACCTGCTGATAGGTCATTCCCCGTGCAGGTGCAACGCCGCATACAAGGAGTGCCTGGGCAGTTCTTGATGCAGTGTGTCGAGGGCCCCCCTAATAGCGATACCTATATAGAATTATTGTCACAGTGGCATGACGGTACATCGCAGGTGGGGCATTTTCGGTTGCAGCCATTAACCGGACGTAAACATCAACTGCGGGTGCATATGCGTTCCTTGGGGGCACCGATTGTCAATGATCGATGGTATGCCTTAAATGAATCCAATGCTGCCTCTGTTGAGGCTGATAGTGCAGCACAAAACGATTCCACTCAGACAACTGATTTTAAAGACCCGCTGCAACTACTGGCACGTTCAATCGCTTTTATTGATCCTATTAGTCGTGATTACCGCGAGTTTCGTAGCGAGCGTACTTTGCAGTGGCTGCCCGCAAGGCCTAATAGTGCCTAAAGGTATGCAGTGTTTTTTCTCGATCGAGTTCTTGGGATAAACACAGACTAAGCAGGATGCGTGCACCGTGAGGGCTCCACCAGTGTGCGGGTAGGGTGTGGTATTGGCTGTCTAATTCGGTGGGGACAATGGGTCCGTGACTGACCTGGCTGGCACGGATGACGGGTATCCCGGCCTCGTGTAGTTTAAGCGCACCTTGTTGGGCGGTGTGGCTCAGGTTGCCATTGCCCTTGCCGGCGATGATTAACCCGGCACGCTGTGATTGGATGCATTGCTCAAAAAAAGCCAGGTTAGCGCCAGGGTGATCGTAAATGATATCCACTGCTGGCAAAGTCGAATCCGCGGTCAGGCTAAAACGGCTATGAGTGGTATGGGCACGGCGTGGGGTGCTGCCAATATAAGGAATGCCGTTACTGATTACCCCCAAGGGGCCTGTATCAGGTGCAGTAAAGGCATCGGGTATGTGAGTATGAGTTTTACGAATAAAACGTGCGCTGTAGATGCGGTCCTGAGCGACTACTAAAACCCCTAGGTTGTGGGCGTCTGCGTGTGTGGCGACACGGACTGCTTGGTACAGATTCATCGGGCCGTCAGCACTTAGCGCGCTGCCGGGTCGCATGGCGCCCACTAAGACCACGGGTTTGGTGCTTTTGATACATAGGTGCAGCAGCAGGGCTGTTTCTTCTAAGGTGTCGGTGCCATGGGTAATGACCACGCCTGCGATGTCTGGCCGGGCCAGCAGCTGGTTGGCCTGCACAACGATGGCCACCTGCTGGGCAGTGCTAATGGTGCTGCTGTCGATTTGAAAGGGACTGTGGCATTCGATTTGTGCCAGGTCATTGAGCTCGGGGACAGCATCAAGCAGGGCTTGTCCGTCTTGGGCGATGGCATAGTTGGCGGTGGCTGTGTTTTCTGACGCGGTTCCTGCGATGGTGCCACCGGTGGTTAGTAGAGCAATACGTTTGAGTTGGTTCATGGCAGTCTCCCCAGGTGGTTTTATTTAGTCTTGGGTTTTATGCATGCCTAGCGCGCGTTCCAGTAGTTGCAGCAAAAAGAGCAAACTAAAATTAATGATCAAATAAAGCAGGCCCGCAACGATAAAAGTTTCCATCACGGCGTAGTTTTGGCTCATGACGCGGCGTGCCTGACCGGTGATGTCGAGCACGGCAATGGTAGAGGCCAGGCTGGTGCCTTTGATGGCAATGACTATTTCATTACTGTAGGCAGGCAATGCTTGGCGCAGGGCCAATGGAAATACCACGCGACTAAAACGTTTGATGGGTGACATGCCGATGGCTTGGGCAGCCTCGATTTGACCACGTGGGACGGATTGCAGTCCACCACGAAATACCTCGCTGATGTAGGCGCCACTGTTCAGGGCAATCGCCAAAATAGCGCAACGCGTGCCATCGCTAAAGAGCCACCACAGGGTGGGTGATTGGCGCACAAAATCCAAGGTGCCAATGCCATAGTACAAAATAAATAACTGTACCAGCAAAGGGGTGCCACGAAATAATGTGCTGTAGCAAAGTGAAAAACGAGACAGCAGGCGTTGGCTCGAGACGCGCATCAGTGCCAAGCCTAGGCCAATCAATAGGGACCAAAAAATACTGTATAAGCCGATAGACAGCGTCAGCTGTAGACCTTTGAGCAGGGTCTCTATGGTGTATTGAAATTGCTCGTATGAAAAAATCATGGCAGCGAGGTGGCGGGGATCAGTGGGCCGAGCGCAGGCCATGACCAGCATGGCGCTCAGCAAGAGAAAATACGGCTTGGCTGCCTATCCCTATAGCAAAAAATAAAGCCCCTGCGCAGACATAAAACAATAAAGGTTCGCGGGTAGAGGCTGCACCTAGCTGGGCAGCGCGCATGATTTCTACCAAGCCTACCAGGGAGATAAGAGCGGTGTCCTTGAGAGCGGTTTGCCAAACATTATTCGAGCCCGGCAAGGCATACCAAAATAATTGGGGCAGTGCGATGCGACGAAAACGTTTCCAGCGCGACATGCCAATGGCCTGAGCGGCCTCGATTTGGCCTTTGGGAATGGCTAAAAAAGCCCCGCGGAAGACCTCAACGCTATACGAACCGGCGATGACGCCGATGGCCAGTATACCCACCAGGGCGGGAAACCAACGATTGAATAGCTCGTCTAGATCAAGCAGGTAAGCCAGATCAGTCGCCCCGTGGACCGAGCCAAAAAAAATCAAATAAATAATCAACAGCTCGGGGATGCTGCGTGTCACTGTGGTATACAGACGTACGAGCCAGCCCAGGGGGCGCGGCCCGTACAGGCGGATACTGGCACCAGCGATGCCGATGGCGGTGCCCAGTGCCATGCCAAAGATTGAGATAAAGAGGGTCATGGCTGCTCCTTTTAAGAGCATCCATCCCCACCCTTCAAACAATAGGGCAAGTATCCGTTCAAGCATGGTTATTTGCGTATCGAGAGATGTGTTTAGTCATCCTCGCAAATTTCGTAGTTGGCGATATCGATCTGGAACCATTTTTCGCTGGCTTCCTTGATGGTGCCATTTTCGATGAGGGTGCACAGAGCGTTATCAACCTCTTCTTTGAGTTCGTCGTTGTCCAGATGAATACCAACGGCAATCCCGTAGCCCAAGGTCTCTGGATCAGAAGAACCCTTGATGATGTAGTCCGTCAGGGCGAACTCGGGGTTGTCCATTTTGTCATAAAATTGTTGCTGCGAAGTCAAATCAGCAAAGGTCCCGTCTAAACGACCGGCATCTAGATCGATCTGCATTTGATCCAGGGTTTCGTAGTCTTTGATGTTGACCTCGGGCGCCATCTTGGCCAGATAAGCACCGTGGGTGGTTCCCCCTTGGACACCAATGGTTTTGCCCTCGAGGCCAGAAAAGATTTCATCGCTATCGCCAGCACCGACGAGTTCACTGTCAGCGGGTAGGATAAAGATGGCGTCCTCGACTGCATAAGGGATACTAAAGTTAACGCGTTTGGCGCGCTCGGGGGTATAAGACATGCCCGAGATAATCAGATCAAAGCGCTTTGCATTCAAAGAGGGAATCAGGCTGTCAAAAGACTGCACTACAAAACGGCAATCGGCGCCCAGCTCTTCGCATAGGGCTGCAGCGACGTCGGCATCAAAGCCGGTGACATTGCCCGAGGCATCAACCATGCTCCAGGGGGGATATCCACCCTCGGTGCCGATCTTATAGGATGGTGCCGCCATCACGGCCCCGCTTAGCAGCGTGGCTGCCGCCCCCAACAAGAGTTGATTGAATGGTTTCATTGTTTTCAGTCTCCTAAGTTCAGTAGTGAATTACTGCAATGGTTGTAAAAACTGCTTGAGGCGCTGCGTCTGCGGGACATCAAAAAGCTCGCGCGATGGGCCGGCCTCGGCGCATATGCCGTCATGCATAAATAGGGTGTGGTTGGAAACCTCGCGGGCAAAGCTCATTTCGTGGGTCACCAAAATCATGGTGCGCCCTTCTTCGGCTAAAGCCCGGATCACGCGTAAAACCTCGCCGACCATCTCGGGGTCTAGGGCTGAGGTGGGCTCGTCAAAGAGTAAGACCTCGGGATTCATGGCCAAGGCACGGGCAATCGCGACGCGCTGTTGTTGCCCCCCTGAGAGCTCGGAGGGATAGGCGTTGGCCTTGTCCGCCAGGCCAACCTTGGCCAAGAGCTCGAGAGCCTGTTGATGGGCTTGGGCACGGGGCTGGCGCAATACGTGGACGGGCCCCTCGGTGATGTTTTGCACCGCGGTGCGATGTGACCAGAGGTTGAAATTCTGAAAGACCATGCCCAGGCGGCAGCGCACCCTTTCGAGTAGACGCGGGTCCTGAGAAATGGGGATGCCGTTTCGATGCGTACGTGTACGCAGGACGTCATTGCCGATGTGGACCTCGCCCTTGTCGGGGACGACCAGGTGATTGATACATCGCAGCAAAGTGCTCTTGCCGGAGCCCGAGGCACCGATGATGCAAAGCACCTCGCCTTTGCGTGCGGTAAAAGAGATCCCCTTTAGCACCTGATGGGTGCCAAATGACTTGTGGATGTCTTTTACCTGCACGGCATACTCAGAGGGTACAGCAGAAGCGTTCACGGCAGAAAATGGGCCCAAACAGTTAAAAAAGCGAGTCTATCATACGCAGTTTCACAGCACGTTGCGATGACTGCAGTGGCTGATTGTACACTGTGTACAACGTGCATGGCTATTGGGGGCCGCGCCCCCATACAAGCATTTGTGGCTGCGGTTTAGGGAAAGGTTCCGCGTAAAGCACGGACCTGCAGGATGCGCGTACAGGCCTGGATATAGGCAGCGGTGCGCATACTGACCTGATGCTCTTGAGCGACAGCCGAGATTTCGCGATAAGCAGTGCATAGTTTTTCCTCGAGGCGCTCGTAGACTGTGTCCTCGTCCCAGTGATAATGACCCTGGTTTTGGACCCACTCAAAATAGCTCACGGTCACGCCGCCGGCATTGGCCAGCACATCAGGGACGATAAAGACGCCTTTTTCTGTCAGGATGTCGTCTGCTGCTGGGGTGGTGGGGCCGTTTGCGCCCTCGACGAGGATTTTGGTCTCGATGCGCGGTGCATTATTTCTATTGATTTGGTCCTCGAGCGCAGCGGGTATCAAAATATCGCTGGCAATACCCCAGAAATCCTCGGCAGGGATTTGTTTGTCCTCTTGGCAGCCTGCTAAACCGCGATGTGGGTTTTCAGCACAATGTGCACGCAAGGCGGGCACATCTAGACCGTCTTCATCATAGAGGGTGGCACTGAAATCTTGCACAGCAATAATTTTAGCGCCCATTTCGTGGAAACACTCGGCAGCAACACCACCGACATTGCCAAAGCCCTGAATACAGATGCGGGCGCCTTTTAGGTCTAACCCTAATTCATGGGCTGCTTCGCAGGCGGTGATGAACACCCCGCGGCCGGTGGATTGTTCGCGGCCCAGGCTGCCCCCTAAAACGATAGGCTTGCCGGTGACCACACCATTATCATGGGAACCACTCAGCGCTGAGTAGGTATCCATCATCCAGGCCATGATCTGACTGTTGGTGTTGATATCAGGAGCTGGGATATCGTGTTCTGGGCCAATGATGGGCCGCACTTCGGCAGTATAGCGTCGTGTGATGCGCTCTAGTTCACGTTGCGAGAAGTTTTTTGGGTCAATGCGAACGCCGCCCTTGGCACCCCCAAAAGGAACCCCTACAGCGGCGCATTTGATAGACATCCAAGCCGACAGGGCCATGACCTCGCTGAGCTCAACATCAGGATGAAAGCGAACCCCGCCTTTGCCAGGGCCTAGGGCAGTGTTATGTTGCACTCGATAGCCTTCAAAGTGTGCGACATCCCCATTATCTAATTCAATAGGGATATCTACAATGAGGGTGCGCTTGGGGTGCTTGAGGGTTTCGACCCATTTAGAAAGATCACCCAAATGAGGGGTGACCCGGTCTATTTGTTCTAGAAAAATGCCCCAAGGGCCGACGTCCTCTTTATTTAAATAGGACGGTAATGATGAGTGTTTGGATTGTTCCATTTTTATTCCTCACAGCAAAAAGCCGAGGCACAGAAAGCGATAAATACCTCTTGATGTGTGCAATCGGTAATCAGTCAATATACCGCCACTCGGCAAATTTTGTCATCTTTTAATGCTGGATGTACGCCTGAAAAGCATATTTTTGGCGCACCGGACCAAACTTTTTTAAGATGAGTACTCAAAATCTATAATCTATTTATTTAACCAGTCAGGTAATTTATGACAGACACAACCATGGAGCAACGACTGACCCAGGTGCGGGCCCGTATCGAGCAATGTTGTCACGCGGCAGGGCGTCACCCCGACGAGGTGCAGCTGTTGCCCGTCAGTAAAACCTTTGCTGATGAACTCATTGTGCAAGCCCAATCGTTAGGGTTATTACGCTTTGGGGAAAACCGTGCACAAGATTTGCGAGCGCGTTTCGAGGCGTTTAGCCAAACAGATATCCAGTGGGTCATGATCGGCCATACCCAAACTAATAAAGCACGCGATATCGCTCGCTATGCACATGAGCTGCAATCGCTAGATCGCCTATCTTTGGCCGAGGCGCTCGAGCGTCGGTTACAGCGTGAAGGGCGTGCGCTGGATGTACTGATTCAAATCAAAACTGCCCATGAAGAGAGCAAATTTGGACTCGATCCACAAGATTTACCAGATTTTTTGCAGCAGTTGAAAGCTTTTTCCACTTTGCGTGTCCGCGGGCTGATGACAATGGCCACGCAAACGGACGATTCTGACGAAATTCGTCGTTGTTTTGCGCTGGCTAGACAGTGGCGCGATCGATTACGCGCAGAGGGACACGAGGAGTGCACCCGTTTGTCGATGGGGATGAGTGGCGATTTTGAGCTGGCTATCGCCGAAGGGGCGACCGAGGTACGCTTGGGTTCGGCGATATTTGGAGCTCGTGAGGGGGCCTAGCCAGATTGAGAATACGCTAATGAGATATGAGCAAAGGCGACCTCTAAGTCGCGTTCGCCCCCATGAAAGATGATGGGCCGGCCACGGTGTGGAAAGCAGATCAGGCGCTTGGAAAACAGTAGGGGGACAAATTTGACTGTGCGAATTTCAGCCCAGTGCAAATGGCGTTTGAAAATCCAGTCTTGCTCAATGCCGTGCTCGCTGATGGTGGTGTGGCCTACCCACATGTAGTATGCAATGACGCATAGCCCTAAAAGGCAGGCGATCACACTGATAGTTAGAGGGGTACGTAGTTGGGCCTCGACCTCGGCATGTAATTCATTCGCACGCACGCCCAACCACCATGCCAGCATCAGTACGAGCACCCATGCCAAGAGGGCAACGGTGCGTGGCCATGCGCGGCCTTTTACAGGTAAAGGCCCTAATGCATCAAAAAGTTGTTGTTCCGCAATTTTATCCATAATGGTGACTCACCTGCTTTCTGATGGGTGGGTGTTATTCGGTAGGTAATTGTTCAATAAGTAATTGTCTAATAAGTATTTGTGATTATTATTCGTTGTCCAGGGCTGATGATTGTTGATAATAACCCCCGGGCAGACGCTCAATGTGGCCTAAAAGCTCGAGCTCGGTGAGCTGTACACTCAGACTGTTGATGTCTTTGTCGGGGGTGAGTTGCAGCAGCTGATCAAAGCTCATGGGTTCAAAGCCCATTTCTTGTAGTAGGGGGTATTCTAGCCAGAGCTCGGGCAAAGCGGTATCGTTGCTGGCCGCACCGTGGTTTTCCGTGGTGTTTTCTACAGGGTCTACTGTGGTGGTCTGGGTTGTTTTTTCCTGCTGTTTTTCTACTGCAGCCTGTAATGCAGGGGGTGTGGATGGTTCTGCGGGGTTTTGGCCACGTTGTTGCAGCTCATCAAGGATATCGGCCCCAGATTCAACCAGTTTGGCCCCCTGTTTAATCAGGGCATGACAGCCTCGCGACAGCGGAGAGTGGATAGAGCCAGGGATGGCAAATACCTCGCGGCCCATTTCGGTGGCTAATTTAGCGGTAATCAATGAACCACTGCGTTGTGCTGCCTCGACAACTAGGGTGCCTCGACTGAGGGCGGCCACTAAACGGTTGCGCATAGGAAAATGAAAGGTGCGCGCACGTTGATTGAGTGCGTACTCGCTCAGTAATAAACCCTGATCAGCGATTTGGTGGGCTAAATTTCGATTGGCCGCGGGATACACAATATCCATGCCAGTGGCCAGCACGGCGATGGTGCTGCCGTGGGGCTGAGGGGCTGACAGTGCGCCTTGATGGGCGGCGGTGTCGATGCCGGCAGCCAGGCCACTGCAGATGCACCAACCGCGCGCACTGAGAAAGTGGGCAAACTCATGCGCATCACGTTTGCCTGTGGCCGTGGCATTGCGTGCGCCAACTATAGCCAGTGTGGGGCGTTGGAGCATTTGTAAATCCCCTTTGGCATAAAGTAGCAGCGGCGGTTGATGCAGGTTGTATAGGTCTTTAGGATAAAGTTCATCGGCAATGGTGATGATGTATTGATCCTCGGCTTGGACCCATTGCAGAGTGTGCTCAATGAGTTGATGGCTTTGTTCATCGAGATCAGCTTTGAGTGCCTGTGCAACCTCCATACTGACGTAGCGGCTGAGTTGAGATAAAGAATGATCCAGTATTTGCTGGGGCAGTCCAAACTCAGAAAGCAGTAGCATGGCCTGGGCGGTGCCCAGTTTTGGGGTCATGGTCAGTTTGAGCCAGGCACGTAGTTCATCGGCGGATGCAGTTGCTTGCGTCATGATTTAACGAGGTTCTGATAATTTAAATGTATAATGAAAGGTTCCCTGAGCCTTTATGTTGTGCATAGTACAATATAAGTGTTTCACTAGATTATTCATACAGCACTATGGCATTACTACCCATCCTTAAATATCCTGATCCCCGTTTGCATACGGTGGCTAAACCAGTTGCACAGGTCGATGACCGCATTCGCAAGCTGGTGGCTGACATGGCCGAGACCATGTATGCGGCACCAGGCATAGGCCTGGCGGCGACGCAGGTCGATGTGCATGAGCGGGTGATTGTGATTGACGTTTCCGAAGAGAGTAATGATTTACTCGTTTTGATTAATCCCGAGATCTATTGGCGCAGTGACGATTGCGAAGAGTTCGAAGAGGGCTGCTTATCTGTCCCCGGCACCTATGAAAAGGTCGAGCGTGCCGCCGAGATCAAGGTCCGTGCTCTTAACGAGCAGGGCGAGTCTTTTGAGTTTCACGCAGATGGTTTGTTAGCCGTTTGTGTGCAACACGAGATCGACCACCTAGACGGCAAGGTCTTTGTCGAGCATTTGTCGCTGTTAAAACAGAATCGTATTATGACGCGTTTGCGCAAGCAGCAGCGCGAGGCACGCCGTGCCGCTGAAAAACAAAAATTGGCAGTTTAGTTTATGAGTCTGAGCGTTGTGTTTGCTGGCACTCCCGAGTTTGCCGAGCAGTCTTTACGTGCATTATTAGAGGCGGGCTACGAGGTTCCGCTGGTATTAACACAACCCGACCGACGGGCGGGTCGTGGGATGCGTTTGCAGCCCAGTCCGGTCAAAGAAACAGCGCTCGAGGCAGGTATCCCAGTGATGCAGCCGGTGCGTTTACGGCTCGAGGGCGAGCACGCAGCACAGGCCCACGAGGTACAGGCCGAGCTCGAGCGCCTTGCCCCTGACGTCATGGTGGTGGCCGCCTATGGACTCATTTTGCCGCAGTGGGTGCTCGATTTACCCCGTTATGGTTGTCTAAACATTCATGCTAGTTTGTTGCCACGTTGGCGGGGCGCGGCCCCGATTCAACGGGCCATCGATGCCGGTGATTCCGAGACCGGGGTGACCATTATGCAGATGGATGCTGGTTTAGATACCGGGCCGATGCTATTGCACCGGGCATTGCCGATTACCGAGGCGCATACGGCGGGTCAGTTGCATGATGATTTGGCCGCATTGGGCGCCGAGGCTATTGTTGCCGCGTTGCAGCAGCTAAATGAAGGGCGTTTAACACCCCAACCCCAGCCCACCGAGGGCGTGACCTACGCAGAAAAACTACAGCGGGCCGAGTCCGTGATTGATTATGCATGGCCGGCAGCGCGTATCGCCCGACGTATCCGGGCATTTAACCCTTTTCCTGGCAGCACGACCGAGCTCCCTGACATCAAGGGCGCGGTCAAGATCTGGGCGGCCGAGGCCGTCGATGCACCCGTGCAGGTCAACGTTGGACAGGTGCAAAAAATTAATGCTGACAGTATCGATATTGCCACAGCAGATGGGCTGTTGCGTATCACCGAGTTACAGCGTCCAGGGGGGCGACGCCAAAAGGCCGAGCAATTTATCCCTGGGTGGGCCTATGCCCAACAAAATACGGGTTAAGCTTTAAAACTAAACCCATACATGACCTACACATGACGCGATGCTCAGATCGCCGGCAACACTGTTATGACGTTGCAGGCGATTTTTTTATGGGGCGTCTAGAGCGGCGCCACTCGATGAATCCAATGGTGATGCCACTGCTACAAATGATAAAAATACCTAGCCAGGTCAGGGCATCAGGAAATTGCCCCCAAATCAGCCATCCTAATCCGGCTGCACTGACTATTTGCAAATAGACAAAGGGCGCTAATAAAGATGCAGGGGCGCGTTGATAGGCCTGTATTTGTAATAAATGGCCCAAAGCCCCAAAAACACCGGTAGCAAATAAGGCTACCCAGTCCATGCCCGAAAACCCTTTGAGCACTGGCAAGGCAGCTGAAAAAGCATAGGGCAGGCTCAGGGTGGTCAATACTGAGCCTACTAAACCGCTCCATAAGAGTGTGGTCATCGAGTCATCAATGGCGACCTTGCGAGTGACGATGAATTGAGTGGCAAACATGCAGGCCGTGATCAAGCCAAACATCACCCCGACGGGGTGCAAGCCTGAGCCCGGACGAATAATAATCAACACACCAATAAAACCCACGATTGCTGCAATCCAACGTGAAATATGGGGTGGCTCGTGCAGTACCCACGGGGCAGCAGCCAACATGAGCAAGGGGGCTAGAAAGTTAATGGCGGTGGCCTCGGCCTGAGGCAGGTAGCTAAGTGCGGTGAAAAAAGAATAGGTGGCCAGTAGCATCACCACCCCGCGCAGCAATTGCATGCCGGGTTGTTTGGCTTTAAACACACGCCATCCTTTGAGAGGGATGACGATGGTCATGACCAAGACCAAGTGCACAATATAGCGCACCCACACCATGAAAAATAACGAGATCCCGGCCGCCATTACCCATTTGCCCGAGGCATCCAGAGTAGAGAGCGCCCATGTGGATAACACCAGGATTAGGATGCCAGCAATGGGGTGTGTGGTATTCATGTCTGTGGGTTACACCTGTATGGGACGCAGTAGTTGTTCAATGGTGTAGGCGACCTGCAGCAGGTGGGCATCATGATGCCCGGGGGCAGCCAGCGTCAAACCGACGGGGGCCTCGCCTTCGGGATGGCAGGGCAAGCTAATGGCACAACCATTTAAAAAGTTAACGATGCTGGGATTGCGCAAGATAAGGGCATTGTGGTTAAAGTATTGCTCTTCGTCTTCTAGGTCGCGGATACGCGGCGCAATGATGGGGCTGGTAGGCATTAAAAATGCATCGTAGGCCTCGAGGCGCTCTTCTACGGCGCGTATCCAGTGTTCGCGTTCGGCTAACAGATCAATATAGTCTGCGGCACTTTGGTCTTTGCCGATCAGAATACGCTTGGCCACACGTGGGTCATACAGATCTTGGTGCTCGCTAATGAGGTCGCGATGCAAAGCCCATGCCTCGGCGCATACAAAACCGCCATTGCGATTGATGTAGGCTAGCTGATTGAACTCGGGCATTTCGATGCGTTCGACTTGGACGCCACTGTTGGTCAGTGCCAAGATAGCAGCATTGATGCGTTGCGAAACTGTGGTGTCCAAACTATTGAAAACTACGTCTTTAGGGACCGCGATGCGCAAATGTTCGTAGGGGATAGGCTCCAGATCGGGCATGGGCTCATCACTAAGGATGCTATCGGTCAGCGCACAGCAGGTGACGGAATGGCCAATAGGCCCGCTAGAGTCCAAGCTAAAAGCCAGAGGTAATACCCCTTGGGTGGGAATCCGTTCTGCAGTAGGTTTGAAGCCGGTTAGCCCGCAGAATGCCGCGGGGATACGAATAGAACCCCCTGTATCTGTACCGATGGCTACTGTGCACATGCCATCAGCTACTGAGACGCCAGCGCCCGAGGATGAGCCCCCCGGGATATGACCAACATCACGATTCCAAGGGGCGCGTGGGGTGCCGTAGTGTGGATTGATGCCCAGCCCTGAAAAAGCAAACTCGGTCATGTTGGTGCGTCCAATTAAAATGGCACCCGCATCAATCAAGCGTTGCACGAGCAGGGCGTTTTCAGTAGCGGGGGCGGCCTCATCCAGTACCTTTGAGGCTCCACGGGTGCGATCACCCACCACATCAAAGAGGTCTTTTAGGGAAACGGGGATGCCCTCTAAAGGAGAGCGCACCTGGCCCGAGGCGCGTAGCTCGTCCGAGAGCCGAGCCGCTGTGCGTGCTGCCTCGTCATATACATTTAGAAAGGTACGCGCACCCTCACCCTGGGGATCATGGATGCGTTCCAAAGCGGCATCGGTGAGGGCTACCGCAGTGGTTTCGCCGTTTTCCAGGGCGTTTTGTAGAGCTTGAATGGTGGTGTGGTTGGATAGGGGCATAAAAGCTCTTAATCGACTAGGGGGAGGGTTTCAATAAAGTATTCGTGGCGCAGGTTGCGCTCTAGACGTGGGTCGTGAAGCTCCATCACAAAGGTGGGCGCAGTGCGGATTTTGCCGACTGTGGTGACCGTGCCACAGGTAATGGCTGTGCCATTGGGGAGCTCGTCCGTGCCAAAATGGAGTTTGAGCAACTCTAAGGGGGGCAACAGGCTGCTAAGTGCGCCCTCTTGGTAGAGATCGGGGTGCCCCTCGTTTACAAGCCAAGCACGCATCTCTAGTTCGTCCCAGTGATCAGCGACATCCTCATAGCGCCAAGCCGCACGTGCAATGGGCTTGATGCAGACTTGTTTGGAAAGCGCGCTATTATGAACTTCGAGGTCACGATCCGTATGATCGGAAACCAAACTGACAAACAGCTGGTGGTTTTGTTTAAATAATAAAACCTCGGCGGCTCCGGTGCTGTGTGGTCCTACCACCTGAACGCGCTCGGACTGGGTCAATTGGTTGTTGGCGACGGGGTAAAATTTAGGGCTTTGGCGTGCACGGGCTAAACGTAGCTCTGAGCGTTCATATGTAGCGCCACGGCTGCCGACCTCGCGGCGTGCCCAGTCAGTAACAATCAAATATTCGATGCCCGCGATAATGGTTTCGGGGGCGCCTTCTTTGTTGATCAGCTGGAACTTGAGTTGCATAAGCATTCCTTTTAGTTGTCACCGGATAATTGGGCAGGCGCTGGGAAGCGGCGTACAATACTGCCCGTGTCCAGAATTATATTAGTTGATAGTAGCCCAAGACTGTTGAAAAGACACCTTATCAAGGATAAAACGCAGAGGAGTTTCAGGCAAAAAA
>Ga0209487_1000507_pt1 | contig 35292 bp, 28 predicted proteins | sample Poulit2012_FD_187524 | JGI IMG/M metagenome (GOLD analysis project Ga0209487, IMG submission 187524) | Agricultural soil microbial communities from Georgia to study Nitrogen management - Poultry litter 2012 (SPAdes) (version 2) | ecosystem: Environmental > Terrestrial > Soil > Agricultural land...
AGAAGCTACACTTACAACAGGTACTAACTTGCTACGCAATGTTAAATACTTATAGGCTGTAGCATGTTGTACGGCGTGACCACATTCATGGGCTGCTACTGCAGCGGCAGCGGCATTTCGCTCGTGAAAAACGCCTTCACTTAAATTTACCGTTTTATTTATCGGATTGTAGTGATCGGTTAGCATTCCTGGTGCCGAGATAACTTGTACATCGGTTATTCCGTTATCAGCAAGCATTTTTTCAGCAATTTCTTTTCCACTCATTCCATTCTGCAATCGAAGTTTAGAGTAGTGCTTGAATTTGCTTTTTAATTTATTGCTAACATACATGCTTACAATAAAGATAAGCCCAGCAATAAGATAATATCCCATCATAGATTTTACAGTGTTTTTTATTTATTACTAGTTATAGCAAAAGTCGTGCTAGAATTTATCCTACTATATTTACAATTCTTCCTGGCACTACAATAACACGTTTTGGCGTTCGCCCAGCAAGCTCTGCTTGGGTTTTTTCATGACTCATTACGATTCCTTCAATTTCTTCTTTAGATAAATCTGCATCTAACTCCAATTTAAATCGCACTTTACCATTGAATGAAATAGGATACTCCTTTACCGCTTCTACCAAAGCACTTGGATCGAAAACAGGGAAAGGTGCCGTAGAAATACTTTCTTTATGCCCCAGTCGCTGCCATATCTCTTCGGCAATATGTGGTGCATAAGGCGATATTAATATGGTTAACGACTCTAAGACTTCACGAGAAGTACACTTCTGTGCAGTGAGTTCGTTAACAGCAATCATAAAGCTAGAAATAGAAGTATTGAAGCTAAAGTTATCCATGTCCTCCTCTACTTTCTTTATGGTCTTATGTAGAGTTTTTAAACTCTCTGGTGCTGCTGGTTTGTCTGTTACCAAAACACTTCCGTTTTCACCAGTATGGAATAACCTCCAGAAACGCTTTAAAAATCCATGTACTCCTGAAATTCCGGCTGTACTCCAAGGTTTCTCTTGCTCTAATGGGCCAAGGAACATTTCGTACATACGCAAAGTGTCGGCTCCATACTTTTCGCAGATAACATCAGGGTTTACCACGTTAAACTTGGATTTCGACATCTTATCTACTTCCCTATCTACTACATAATTTCCATCGGCATCTGGAAGGAACAAGAACTCTTTAAAGTCAATACTCCAAGCTTTGGCTCCTTCTATATCTAATATATTATCGTTATCCACATAGTCTATAAGAACGTGAATTCTTCTTGTGTTTTCTATCGACAAACTCGATTTATCTAAATCCTCCCACTTAATAGCTGACGGAAAGTCAGAGTGGTTCTGATATGGGGTTAAATCAATCTCATCGGCCTTGTTTTGTTCTAGCTTCTTATAATCGGAAGCACTAATAGCAAAACTTACAGTAGTTCCAGCGAACTTCAGATTTAATACACGTACCAAAGCGCTTTCTCCAAGGATCATTCCTTGATTTATAAGCTTTTGGAAAGGCTCTTTTACTTTTAAGTAACCTCTATCGTATAGGAATTTAGTCCAGAATCTACTATATATCAAGTGACCTCCTGCGTGTTCAATTCCACCGATGTACAAATCTACATTCTCCCAATAATCTAAAGCTTCTGGTGAGGCAAATTCATTTTCATTATGAGCATCCATATATCGGAATAGATACCAACTACTCCCAGCCCATCCAGGCATAGTATTTAGCTCTAATGGGAAGATGGTTTTATCATCTACTAAATCAGATGCCACTACCTTATTATTTTCTGTATCCCATGCCCAAATATCTGCTCTCCCTAGAGGTGGTGCTCCATCTTCTGTTGGTAAATACTTTTTCACCTCTGGTAAATGCAGTGGCAAATACTTGATATCTATAGTTTGTGGTATTCCGTCTTTATAATAAATCGGGAATGGCTCGCCCCAATAGCGTTGTCTAGAGAAAACTGCATCACGTAACCTATAAGTGGTTTCTGCTTTTCCAGCTCCCTCCTCTTTTAGTTTCTCAATAATAGCTTTGGTAGCTTCCTCAACTGATAAATCTGAAAATGCACCACTATTTGCTATGTAAGTATTTTCTTTGGCTAAATGTGGCTCTTCGCTGATGTCGATATCCTTAAAGATATTTGGAATCGGCAGGTCGAAGTGTTTTGCAAAATTATAATCTCGGGCATCACCACATGGAACCGACATAACAGCTCCTGTTCCATAGCCAGAAAGCACATAGTCTGCTAGCCAGATAGGAACTTCTTCTCCTGTTAATGGATGAACTGCATAACTTCCGGTAAACACTCCACTAATATCCTTAATGTTAGCTTGTCTATCACGTTCACTTTTGGCGGCAGTTTTCTTTTGGTATTCTTCCACTGCTTCTTTCTGAGTATCTGTGGTAAGCCCAGCCACTAAGTCATGGTCTGGTGCTAAGTTTAGGAAGCTAACTCCATAAATAGTATCAGGTCTGGTGGTAAACACCTCTATCTTTAAATCTTCTTTACCTTTAACTGGGAATTCTACACTTGCCCCCACTGACTTTCCTATCCAATTAGTTTGGAAGTCTTTAAGTGGTTGTGGCCAGTCTAAGGTTTTTAATCCTTGTAGTAAACGCTCGGTGTAGGCCGTTATTCGCATACTCCACTGCTTCATCTTTTTGCGCACTACTGGATGTCCGCCACGCTCTGAAACCCCATTGACAATTTCGTCGTTAGCTAAAACAGTTCCCAATTCAGGACACCAGTTTACTTGGGTTTCTGCTAAATAAGCAATTCGATAATCTAGTAGTATTTCTTGTTTTTTCTTTTCGGAAAAAGCTTTCCACTCTTCAGCGGTAAAGCTCGGCGTATTCTCATCGCAAACTGCCTGAACACTATCTGTACCGTCTTTTTCAAAAATAGCAACTAGGTCGTCAATAGCTCTTGCTTTATCGGCTTGGTTATCGTACCAACTATGGAATAACTCTTTAAAAATCCACTGGGTCCATTTAAAATAAGAAGGATCGGAAGTGCGTACTTCTCTACTCCAATCAAAAGAGAAGCCAATTTTATCTAATTGAGCTCTATAAACTTCAATATTCTCGAGCGTGGTAGTCGCAGGATGTTGTCCTGTTTGTATGGCATATTGCTCGGCTGGCAATCCAAAGCTATCATAACCCATAGGATGCAATACATTAAAGCCTTTATGACGCTTATAACGCGAATATATATCACTAGCAATATATCCCAATGGATGTCCTACGTGCAATCCAGCTCCAGAAGGATAGGGAAACATATCTAAAGCATAATATTTAGGTTTAGACTTATCTCCATCTTTTGGATTAATCGCCTTGAATGTTTGGTTGTCTGCCCAATACTTCTGCCACTTAGCTTCTATTTCTAAAAAATCATACATGTTCATACTCCTTATTTTCGTAAACTTTGCAAATTTAAGGCTTATACATGAGAGTCGAAACTTATATGTTCCGTTTTTGGGGATTAAGCTTTTAATAGGAAGGCACGGAATCGAACAACACCTCTTACTTCATCGTAATGAAATAAATCACTTCCCATTAGTAAATCTTTTCAAACGACTAAGTGTTTTATTATTCTAGAATTGTTTTAATAAATATGGATTCCTTTCGTTATTAATAAAGAATGTTCAAGCATTTTGTAAACTAAAGTAGCATGAATAAGGCTTATAGTTTTGGAATAAGATGTGATTAAAACAAAATTCCTTGGAAGCATACGTTGGCTTGAAAATTCCTTGTATTTTTACTTCTACTAGATTTTAAAATTAATTATGGCTCGATCGTACGACAAATATCAAAGACGTAGACTTATATCCTCTTATTTTTCCGTAGTACTAAGTATTTCACTAGTGTTATTTTTACTAGGACTTTTAGGACTCTTGGTTTTAAATACAAAAAAAGCGGCAGATTTCTTCAAAGAGCAAATCGCTTTGACGGTATATCTAAAAGACCAAGCCAATGAAGTAGAAGTAAATCAATTAAAGCAAAGCTTGGCTTTAGCGGAATATACCAAAGAAGCGAACTATATTTCTAAAGAAGCTGCAGCCGAAGAGCATGCCAATGTTATTGGTGAGGACTTTATGGAATTTTTAGGCTACAACCCACTTCAAAACAGTATTGATGTTTATCTATTAGCAGATTATGTGTCCCCTGAAAAGCTGAAAGAAATCACTGCAGAAATAGAAAGCAACTCATTCGTTGAAGAAGTAACTTACGACAAACCTTTAATTGAGCTTTTACATGACAATGTGAGTAAAATAACCTTTTGGATATTAATTGTAAGCGGTGCTTTCTTGGTCATCTCCATCTTACTAATCAATAGCTCCATACGCCTATCGGTATATTCTAAACGATTTGTCATAAAAACCATGCAAATGGTAGGCGCTACAAAAATGTTTATTCGAAGACCGTTTATTTGGAAAAACATTCAGTTAGGTGTCATAGGCGCGGTTCTAGCTACTGTGGCCTTAGGCTTTGTTCTATATTATTTAGATGCAGCTTTCCCCGAGTTACTACTTCTAGATCAAGAGGTTTTGTTAGCTGGTTTATTTATTGGTATTTTTGTTCTCGGTATTTTTATCAGCTGGATAAGCACATTTTTCGCTACGCAGCGATTCTTGAACCTAAAGACTGACGATTTATTTTATTAATCCACCGTTGATTGTATTACTATGAAGTTTTTTAACGAGCCCCACTTACAAGAAGATCACGCTACAAAAGAACAACAGACCTTTGTGTTTAGAAAAGCTAACTACAAATGGATGTTTGTCGGCATCGGATTTATTGTTCTTGGCTATTTATTAATGGCTGGCGGTGGAAGTGATGATCCGAATGTATTCAATCCAGAAATTTACAGTTGGCGTAGGATTCGATTAGCACCAGCCTTGGTACTTATAGGCTTGGGCTTTCAGATTTATGCTATTCTCTATAAACCGAAAGGAAAAGAGGCAGGTTTGGAATCTGAATCGATGAACACAGCGACCAAAATTCCAAACGCTGCTAAGCATAAGAACAGAAAACAAAGGTAAGGTTCATGTTATATTTTGTTAGTAAAGTAGATGAAGTATTACTCATACTTTCTTAACACTGCTTCTACTTGGCGTAAATACCCAGCACCAAATAAATTCAAATGCACCAGCAAGTAATACAGTTGCCATAGACTAACTCTATCCTCCCAATCGTATTCTAACGGAAAGTTTTCGTTATATATTTCAAACACCTCAGCAGGAAATCCACCAAATAGCTGCATCATAGCCAAATCCATTTCTCTTGATGCGAAGGCTACAGCAGGGTCTATTAATACAGGACTTCCATTACTAGACACCATATAATTTCCATTCCACAAATCTCCATGCACCAAGGCACTTGGTTCTTCTGGAATTTCGCCGCTTATCCTAGTATAAAAAGCCTCGAGTCTTGAGAAAAAGAAGCCATTATCTTCAGCCAAGCTAAATTGTGGCTCTAAGCGTTGTAGGATGTAAAACTCTGCAGCACTGTTGTATGCTCCATTATATTGTTCCAGGCTTCCGATATAATTATCGTGATCTAAGCCAAAAGTAGAGCTTGTAGTTTTATGTAATTGGGCTAATTTTTCTCCGAAACTTCTCCAAAAAACATCTGTCTTATTTCCCGACGGAAGATATTCCATGAGCAAATACGCAGTGTCATCTACTTGATTATGCGTTGTAACTTTTGGTACAATAAAGCTATTGGAATCTCGAAGTAGCTCTAGTCCTCTATGTTCCGCCTCAAACATTCCAGGAAACGCCTGGGCATCGTTACACTTTACAACAAACTCACCTTTATCTGTTTCTAAACGATATACCATGTTTATATCGCCGCCAAATAAAACTTCAGTACCGAATAACTCCAAGTTATTTTGTTCAGCTATCTCTCTAAGAATATTATCCATAGGATTAAAATTAAGTAAACCAATGCACCTACTATTGCAAACGCATTGGTTTATATGTATTTAACTTACTTATTGCTTAATAAATTTTTCTGTATGTGTATAGTTAGATGGGTATGCACCAACCTGTAACAGCAAAGGTCGCAATACAAACTCAAAGTCCAATGCCTCTACTTTTCCAGCTTTGTTTAAATGGAACTGCATGAACTCTTCACGTTGTGCCGGGTTTTTCCAAACCGCTCTAAACGTATCGAAATGCCAGTGCTCTAAAGTAGCTTCTAAATCCTCAGTGTCCCAAAAACGCATCACTAAATCTTTCCCTACTTTATTTACTTCTACTTTCCCGTAACCATCCGAAAGATAAACTCCTGTATAAGCATCTAAACTTAAGCTTGGTTTTGTTTTCTTCACTCTTTCCTCATGTATTTTCTCACGTGCAGCCATGGCTCTTTCATAGGACTTTTTATAGCCTGTTAAGTAATACTCATTCCAATCCACATTATGCTCGCCCAAGTATGCATCCATAACCTGATAAGCTACTGCATTGCCTAATCTATTGAAAGTGTTACCTACCACTATAATTCCTAACTCTAATTCTGGCATTAAGTACATGGCCGTATTAAAACCATCGGTAGCACCACCATGAGTAATTACACGCTTCCCTTTATGATCAGTAATGCTCCATCCAAAACCATAAGTTGCTTGTGGACCCATAGCGTTTCCTTGCCCACGTACCATTTGTGGTTTGTGGATTTCGTTCATTTGCTTTCTACTAACAATCGTCTTTCCATTATATTCACCCGAGGTACCTAACTGCATTAGCATCCACTTATTCAAATCATTGATCGAAGCGTTCACTCCACCAGCTGGACCTGCATTATCCCAATTTCTTCTTTGAATAGAAACAACCTCCCCTTCTATCTCTTGATGTGGATAGGCTTGGTTGTCGTTTTCTTTTATAGCGGTAATGCTTGTCGTAGCTGAAGTCATCCCTAAAGGCTCAAAAAGCCTAGTTTGTAGAAACTCATCCCAAGTCACTCCTTCTACATGTTCAATGATTTGACCTACTAAAGAATACATTACATTGTTATAAACATAATCAGAACGGAATGGTTTTTCTAAATCCATATAGCGCATCTGATATAGGATAGTATCCCTTGGACTATCTGTCATAAATTGCAATCTATTTCCTAAAACTCGTCCAGAGCCAACTCTATGCACCAGTGCATCGCGAATCGTAAGCTCATTCGTCACCCATGGATCTTTTAGTTTAAACCATGGAATATGCTGAGTAACCTTATCGTCCCAATCAATCTTTCCTTCATCTACTAGGATTCCTAAAGCTGCTGCAGTTATATTTTTACTTACCGAAGCAATACTAAAAATGGTATTCGCATCTACTGCCTCACCACCTCCTAATTTCTTCTCGCCAAAACCTTTTGCATAAACCACTTCGCCATCCTTCACTATACCAATAGCCATACCTGGGATTTTCCAATCTTGTCTACTTGCTTCTACCCATTCGTCGAAATTCTCAGGAAGCGATTCTTGACCAAAAACGGAAGCGTAAAATAAACCTACAATTACTACAAGCCACAGCTTAGTCCAATAAAAATTATCCTTTATCATATTTATTAATTTTCCCCAAAGATAGTTACAAAGTTATATTCTAGCACACAAGTTCAAAGAACACATAAATCAAGTATCTTTGCCACACTTGTTTTTACCCGTCATTACTCATCTGTTTAATGATTTACCTAGAGACAAGCCTTGTACTTAATAAGACTTCAAAATATATTTTCATATGATTTCAGCAAAAACCAAACAAGAGTTTTTAGACGGAGAAATGATTTTAGTAGACAAACCCCTTGAATGGACCTCTTTTCAAGTGGTAAATAAAGTCCGTTGGCTGTTGCGTAAACAGTTTAACTTAAGAAGAATAAAGGTAGGTCATGCTGGAACATTGGATCCATTGGCTACTGGCCTATTAATTTTATGTGTTGGGAAATTCACTAAAAAGATTGAAAAATATCAAGCACAAGATAAAGAGTACACCGGCACTATCTTACTTGGAGCAACCACGCCAAGTTACGATGCAGAAACAGAGGTAGATGAAACTTTCCCTACCGATCATATAGACGAAGCTTTAATTAATGAGGCTGTAAAAAAATTCATTGGTACCATACAGCAACAACCTCCAATATTCTCTGCATTAAAAAAAGATGGGAAGCGACTATATGAATACGCTCGTAAAGGAGAAGAGGTAGATATTCCTACACGAGAAATAAGAATTGAGTCGTTCGAAATAACTAGAATAGCCTTACCAGAAGTAGACTTTAGAGTGGTATGTAGTAAAGGTACTTACATTCGCTCCTTGGCTCATGATTTTGGAAAAGCAGTTCAGTCTGGAGGATACTTAACTGAATTAAGACGAACAAAAATAGGATCATTCGATGTTGAAAACAGTCAATCTATAGAAGAAATAGAAGCGTATATTAAAGGCTTAGAACAATAAATTAACAGCTACTAGCTATGCCTTAACGCATATTTTAAAAAATATTGTAGATATTAGCATACTATGCTTGCACCTTCTACTTATAAAGCACTTTTAATAACAGCACTTCTTTTTTCCATTTTAGCGCTTGGTTTAACCAGTATCCACTTGCAAAATGAAAAAGAAGAAAGTCTATTTAGTGTTGAGTATTATTTTGAAGAGGAAGAAGAAAAGGAGGAGGATAGTATAGAAGAAAAGTCTGAACAATCGGAAGATCTAGAAACTCATCGAGCTTATAACGAAGCAGAGAAAGAACTAATTAAAGCAGAGGAGTTAATTAAGGATTCGCAAGACGAATTTGCGCGACATATGCAAGCGATGGACGAGGCCTTAAAAAATTCTAATAAGCAACCCGTTCTTCCGGAAACAGCCCTCAATGAGACTTATTCACAATCTAACGAAGTTATCCACAATGAAAATGTGAAAAGAACTTCTTCTGTTAGTTACTTCCTAGAAAACAGAACAGCCTTACATCTTCCTAGCCCAGTATATACATGCCCTAGAAGCGGAACTATAGTTGTCAACATCACTGTTAATAAGTTGGGGGAAGTTATCCACACCAATGTGGATAACTCTAAATCTACTACTTCTGATAAGTGTCTAAACGAGCAAGCTCTCAAATACGCAAAACAAGCAAAGTTTAACGTATCTGAGAGCTCGAACGATAACCAAAATGGTACAATTACCTATCGATTTATAGGCTCGTAACCGATTCGTGAAGGTTTATAATATCATCTATTACCCCATTTCCTTTATCTTTATTGTACCACACTTGTAATTGCTCTCTAACTTTTTCATCAATCACCCCATGCTCGGCTCTATAATCTTCTATAAGCTTCGTAGCTTCTGTTGGTCTAGGTCCCCAAGTTCCTAAAACTTCTTCGGCATTTGGATCATAAACTATTAGTTTTGGGATAGATCTCCCGCCATTGGTTAAATAACGATCCATCAACTCTAAATTCTCATCTCGAAGAATGAGTTTCATTTCGATATTTGAATTTAATTCCGAAAGCTTATTCAAAACTGGAACGGAATGTGCGGCATCGCCACACCATCCTTCTGTAATAACTATCCAATAAAGGTTTTTAGAAATCGATTTTATTTTATTCTGTGCTTCTTGAGAGATTTTCTGTGTTCTATCCAATCGTTTTATTCGAGCGGCATTAAGCTTAGTATAATCCTGAATCATTATTTCCTCATCCGTTTTAGCCTCAGCTTTTAACACCTCTTCTATTCCCTCTAAATATTCAGAATAAGTCAATGCATTAGCAAGTGTTTCTTTAATTACTGACACATCGGTTACTTTTGTCTTTTCCATATACATTTATATTCTTGATTGTTGGCAAAGTTAGTACCTTTAAACTTAGATAACTTACAATTATGATGTTAAAAAACAGATGTGGGTGGTGTACATCCGATCCCGTATATATCACTTATCATGATTCAGAATGGGGTGTACCAGTTAAAGACGATAAATTACTTTTCGAAATGTTGGTTTTAGAAAGTTTTCAAGCAGGATTAAGTTGGATTACTATTCTAAATAAACGCGATAATTTCAGGAAAGCTTTCGATAGTTTCGATTATAAGAAAATAGCAAAATACGATAAGAGTAAAGTAGAAAGTTTAATGCAAGACAAGGGTATTGTAAGAAATAGAAAGAAAATAGAAGCCACTATAAATAATGCAAAAGCCTTTTTAAAAATTCAAAAGTCCCATGGCTGTTTCAGTCATTTTATCTGGTCTTTTGTAAACCATGAGCCCATTGTAAATCGATATACTACTTTAGAAGAAGTTCCAGCACAGACAGATATAAGCAAAGCCATGGCTATGTCTTTAAAGGATAATGGCTTCTCATTTATGGGGCCAATTACCTGTTATGCTTTTATGCAGGCTACGGGTTTGGTAAACGATCATATAACCGATTGTTTTAAGCATCCAGACAACTTATAGTTAAAAAGAGAACTTCAGATATCTTATCTTACATATTGTGTATAAAAAAAAGCGTAGTATATAGAACACTACGCTTATCATATTAAACTACTGATTCAACGTTTAGAATGGTAAATCGTCTTCAAAATCGTCCTCTACATTATCTGCTGGAGGGAATGCATTTGCTGGTGGCGCAGGTGGAATTTGCTGACCGCCTTGTGCTTGTGCAAGATTTTCAATCCTCCATCCTTGGATAGAGTTAAAATATCTAGTCTCACCTTGTGGATTTACCCACTCTCTACCACGAAGGTTTATTCCTATTTTAACGTCATCTCCTACTTTATAGGCATCCAACAGGTTTGTTTTATCTTGAATGAACTCGATTAATAAATGTTGTGGATATTGCTCTTGTGTAGTTACCACTACTTCACGCTTTCTAAATCCGTTATTACCATACTCGCGAGTAATATCTATATGTTTAATTTTACCTTCTACTTCCATGATTCTTTATTCTATTTTATTATATAATTTCTTTTACTTTCCCAAGCAACACACACCATGCTGCCTCTACTTCGTCATCTTGCAATAAATCTTGTGCATACCGATGCAATCTTTCTACATCGTTACTTTTAAATAGCTCTTGCAATTCACTTTTATCGGCTACATAAGCCTCTATGATTTCTGCTTCTGGAAATTGCTCTATATTCCCTAATTTACCTAAGTCGTTTCCAGTTAAAACACTACTGTTTCGAATGCTTTCAGGCAGGGCATCCACTCCTATTCCTAAATTAGTGGTAGGCTTGGTAACTTCGAACAATCCTTCTCTTGCTCTTCCATAATAATTACCTCCTAAGCGGGAAACAATATCCAGTTTATACGGGTCTATTACTTCATTTTCGTCTAGAACCTCTTTGTTTATATGCATTTTTAAAACTCGACATACTACCAAGTTTCCTGCACCATTTTCTTCCCCTAGTTTAATAACCTCTTCTACTTTGCACTCAAGTTGTATTGGCGACTCTTCAACACGAGGTGGTTTAACTTCTAAAGACTCTAACGGCGTGAAACCAGCTTTTATAAACTCATTTACCCCTTTTGCATACGCAGTAGACGATAATGAGGTTTGCTGCACCATGTTATAGTTCACCATGTTTATAACCACTTCTTTTGTTTCTAAGGCATTGTACAGCGTATCCTTACTGGACCCATTACGTAAACTATCCACACAAGAGAAAATTACTGTTGGTGGCTGCGCACTGAAAAGATTGAAAAAGCTAAAAGGGGCTAAATTTACAACTCCTTCAGTGTCTACTGAGCTTACTAAAGCAATCGGTCTTGGTGAAACTGCACCAGTAAGATTGGCATATAGCTCTCTTGCGCTAATCGATTTTGCATCTAATGTTTTCATAGAATACAAAGGTACAGAAAGTACTTGCTTTCTAAAAACCTGTATTAATATTAATTTTAACCGCTACATCTCTAGTAATTTACTGATTATAAAGTTTTATTCCAAGACTAACACTCCTATAAAGGCAAGCATTATTAGTATATTTTCTATATTTATCTTTTAAGGAACTTATGATATATCGCATTTTCAATAACCGTTGGGTAACGTTTGGCATAGCATTTATTATTTGTGCTTTGGTGTTTTGGCATGCCAATAAATTCTTTCATGAATTAAAGGAAAATGAAACATCCAAAATGCAGATTTGGGCTGCTGCACAACAAGAGTTACAACAAATGGATATTGATAGTGAGAACCTAAGTCCTACTGCATTTAATGTATTGCTTAGCAACAATACTACTCCAATGCTCTTATATAATCATGATAATGATACCTATGAAGTTCAAAACATACCCAATAGAAAAACAAACTCAAGGAAAAAACTAGACGAACTACGGAGTCAATTTAATTCAGAAAACACCCCAATAGAGGTAAGGGTAGAAAACGAGTTGTTACAAACCTTATACTATGGTAGTTCCCCATTATTGAAAAAGCTTAAGTACTATCCCATTCTATTGATCTTAGTATTTATACTGTTTTTCATTGCTTTATACTTTTTTTATAAAACAACAATGTCATCGGAACAAAACAAGCTATGGGCAGGTATGGCAAAAGAAACAGCGCATCAAATTGGAACGCCACTTTCCTCTTTAATAGCTTGGATTGAGATATTGAAATCTGAAAGTATAAACCCAGAATATGTCCAAGAAATGGAAAAGGACATAACACGCCTTACCACCATAACAGAAAGATTCAGCAAAATTGGTTCTCTACCTGATTTAAAACGTACGGATATCGTTTCGGAAACAAAAAAGAACTTAGAGTACTTAAAAAAACGAAACTCAAAGTTGATAAGTTATCATTTGGACCTTCCTGACATTCCAGTTTTTGTGAACTTAAATAGCGAGCTGTATAGTTGGTCTTTAGAAAATTTAATCAAGAATAGTATAGATGCTATGCGAGGAAAAGGCGATGTTTACATTTCTATTAAAGAGAACGCCAAAGAGGTTTCTTTAACCATTCGAGATACTGGAAAAGGCATTCCAAAAAGAATGCAGAAAACCGTTTTTTCTCCTGGGTACACAACTAAAAAAAGGGGGTGGGGCTTAGGATTATCCCTAAGCAAACGAATAATTGAAGAATACCACCGCGGAAAAATACGCGTTTTAAATAGTAGTCCCAATGGTACTACCATGGAAATAATTTTACAAATAGATAAGAAGGGATGAAAGTAACAGAGTACACTATTCAAAAGGCTGAATTAAAGAACAACTGCCCAGAGTGCTTTAATAACGATGGGCTTGTGTTGAGTTTTATCCAAAAAGAACTGGAAAATGCATGGTATAGAAAAGTAGAGGATAATTTAGAAGTAAAGCTATTTTGCACCGTCTGTAAAACACAGATTTTTCCAGTAAGATGGGATGAGCATATAGAACGAGTATATGATTATTACCATAAGCTTGTATCTCCAAAACCAGCTAAAACCCAGTATAAAAAGCGCTTCTGGCTAGCTTTATCTTCTGGAATACTTGTAATTATTGCTGCGCTATTTTGGGTAGGTTATAAAATGATATAACAAGCTGTATAACCGAAACGGGTTCTATCTGTTATACCTCGTATTTTTAATATAAGAATGAAAAAGCCGTTTTGCTTTTTAAATGCAAAACGGCTTTAATATTATTTTTTTCTTTGAAATTTGCTTACAAGTCGTTATAGGCCTTATTTATATTGGCAGCTATTTTTTGGAATTCTTCTGACGACACATTTACTTTTTTATCAAACCTTGTGTCCTCCATTTTATTCAATGGGATAAGGTGCACGTGTACATGTGGTACTTCTAAGCCTACTACTGCCATTCCAACACGCTTGCATGGAATAGTTTTTTCTATAGCTAAAGCTACTTTTCTAGAAAATGCCATCAATCCCATATAAGTTTCCTCATCCAAATCGAATATTTTGTCCACCTCAACTTTAGGAATACAAAGCGTATGTCCTTTTGTATTAGGTTGTATATCTAGGAATGCTAAAAACTCTTCTGTTTCTGCCACTTTATAGGATGGCAATTCTCCTGAAATTATTTTTGAAAAAACACTTGCCATAACTATTCTCTATAAATCTTTTTCACTTTAAACTTTACAATTCCACTAGGAACTTGAATTTCGGCTACATCGCCAACTTCTTTTCCTAATAAACCCTTCCCTATTGGAGAGTCAACAGATATCTTTCCATTCCGCAAATTCGCTTCGCTTTGTGCTACTAGTTTGTAGGTCATTTCTTTCCCATTACCTAGGTTTTCAATCACTACATTGGAATGTATCAATACTTTGGAAGTATCTAGCTGAGACGCGTCTAATAGACGTGCATTTGCTAAGGTTTCCTCCATTTTAGAAATACGCAGCTCTAGTAAGGCTTGTGCTTCTTTTGCAGCGTCATACTCCACATTCTCACTCAAATCTCCTTTTTCACGTGCTTCACCAATGGCCTGTGAGGCTTTTGGACGCTCTACATCTTTGAGGTAGTTAAGTTCTTCCCTCAACTTTTTTAAGCCCTCTTCGCTGTAATACGATACTTTACTCATAACATCGATTTTATTCTACATAAATTATTTTATCTCTCCTATTTTGCTTTTTAATCTTGTTTTTCCTTTCAGACCTTATAAATGAATACGAAAAGGTTTTCTGAAAAAACCTTTTACAGTAAATAAAATAAGTTCAGGAAATAAAGGTTGAGAAGTCACTTTACTTATTAGATAATAACGCTAACAGCAAGAGCTTCAGTATATAAAAAACAAAAAATCCCACAATTGTTTTGGGACATAAGAATACCAAATATAGTAAATATTTAGTTCTAATCATTATTTTTGCTTTATCTTATATAAAAACCATTTTATGCGTCATCTAACTATTCTACTATTGTTACTACTAACTATCTCATGTAGCAGTGACGACTCCAAGAATTACAACAATCCTTATCTTATTCCAACGACTGTAAATCTGCAATTAAACCTAAATTTACCGCAATATAATCTGCTTAAATATCCAGGAAACCATGCAACTATTTACCATCAAGGAATAAAAGGCATAGTAATATATTGTGTAAATACCGATTTATATATCGCCCACGAGCTTAGTGACCCTAATCATCATCCAAATGATTGTTCTACCATGACTGTGGAGGGGGCTGTAGCTAGCTGTCCATGTCCGGACGATGATAACTCATATGACTTAATAACCGGACAGCATTCAGTGTCAAAAGAAAAATACCCAATGCTACAATATAGAGCTAAGCGGGAAGGAAATAGTATTCGTATCTATAATTAAAAAAACCTTGCCATCCATTATGGCAAGGTTTTTTAATAAACTTGAAATTAGTGCATCAATTAAAACAAAATATTTATTCCCACTAAGAAATTTGTTCCAGCTTGTGGGTAATATCCTGCTCCTTCCACAGTGCTTATCTGACCTGGATTGGTGTAATCATCTTCGAAGGTATAGTAATACCCATTAGACTCATACTTTTTATTAAATAGGTTGTTTACCAATCCACTAAATGTAATGCTCTTGGCAAAGGATTTTGGCTCCCATTTATAACTAAGCTGTAAGTCGTGAACGAAATAAGCATCTAGTTTAGAAACTGCAGTATCCATATTCCCCATATACTGCTCGCCTACATATTTAGACAAGAAACCTATATTGAAATTAATTATAGGTTCGTACAAGAACATGTTACTAGCCACTATCGATGGTGAGAAAGACAGGTTAGTATCGCCAAAATCTACGAGCTCTCCATCCCACTCTGTTACGAAATCTTTATTCTTGTTCGTACTAAAAGTAGCATTCGCCATCCATGTAAATTTTGGTGAGAACTGATATGCAGCATCCAATTCTAATCCTGCTCTGTAACTTTTACCACTACTCATTCGTACTGGTCTTCCTACATCATCTAAATCACCCGTTAAGACCAATTGATTTTTATAGAACATATAGTATAAATTTGAGCTTAGACTAAACTTTTTACCATTGTAGCGCCAACCCAACTCCCAGTCATCCAGTGACTCAGCATCTTCTATACCTTCCTCAAAGTCTTGTCTATTTGGCTCGCGATGAGCTTTAGCGTAAGAGAAATAAAGCTGATTTGCTTTTGACATCTGGTAAGATATTCCTGCTTTTGGATTGAAGAAAGAAAAATCCTTATCTATATCCAACTCAAACAAACTAGAGCTCATTCCATGGGTCTGGTAATTTATAAACCTCCCTTGTAAATCGGCAAAGGCTTTCCACTTTTCATTTATACTGTAATTTGCTTTTGCAAAAACAGTCCACTCGGTTTTACTTGCATCGCTAAAGTAATAGCGGTCACCTTTCGATTTGCCAGCTGGATGTTCTGCCCAGATTACTTCTCCAAAATGATCTCCTGTATAATAACTATAAAACCCACCTGCTGTAATTAGCCAATCGGTGTCTTTATACTCCACATTCGAACTCACTACATAGTAATCGTTATCTAACCAACGACGTCTTATTAAATCTGTTCTATCTATTAACTCACCGTTTACTTCATACGGTGTCATGCCATAGGTTGAAAACTTATCGTCATCCCTATATTGCTCAAAATAACCTAGACCTCTAGTATAATTTAAAGAAACGTTGGTACTCCAACTATGATTTATTCGCTGATTCCAATGCAACTGATAATGATCTTGTTTGTAATTATCCGTTTCATCTTCATAGAACTTCATATTGCCGTTCGCATCGAAATACATTCCTGCACTATTAAAAGTTCGATCGTTTTTCAATGTTTCTGCATCTATTCCGTTCCATGCTTGATAAGTTTGCTGGTCACCTCCAAACAATATTGCTTTTATAAGCGTATTGTCGGTTAAGTACGCTCCGTGTAAATAGTAGGATTTTAAATCGGAAAATGCACGATCGATATAGCCATCAGATTTTATTTTAGACAATCTACCAGCCATCTCAAAGCGATCATCTATCAGTCCGGTACTAAACTTCGCCGTATGCTTCCAAGTGTTAAACGAACCAAAAGAATTGGCTATGGAAGCATATGGATCTGTAGATATAGCATCGGTTTGTAAGTTGATACTCGCTCCAAATGCCCCTGAACCATTCGTTGATGTTCCTACGCCTCGTTGTAATTGCAATCCTTCTACCGAAGAAGTGAAGTCGGGCATATTCACCCAAAACGTTCCTTGACTTTCCGCATCGTTATACGGAATTCCATTTAAGGTAACATTGATACGAGTAGCGTCGGTTCCTCTTACACGTATTCCTGTATACCCTACTCCGGCACCTGCATCGGTAGTTGTAACTACAGATGGCAGGAAGTTCATCATAATAGGCAAATCCTGGCCTAGGTTTCGCTTGGCCAAATCCTCATCATCCATATTGCTATGGGTTATGGGTGAATCGGCATCTACACGTACACCACGAACCAAAACCTCTTCTAAGGTTTGAGCGCCAGTAGACATAACTACGTTCAACTGAAGGTTTTTGTTTACTTCTATTTGCTGGGTTATTGTTTTGTAGCCTAAAGTGCTAAACTCCAATTGATAACTTCCTTTTGGTAAGGTTAGCAAGTAAGATCCTTCGTTATCGGTTACTGCACCATAATTTTGGTTTAGCACCCCTACATGAACCCCGAGAAGTGGCTCACCACTTTCATCGGAAACTAGTCCCGATACGTTGTAGTTCTGTGCAAAGATTGCAGTAGCTGCGAAGAATAGCAGATAAAATAAAAATTTGTTTTTCATTCGTAAAAAGATTTTAATACGAATAAAAAGGGGCTATTATTCTAATAGTTTTTAATTATTTATAATTAGCCAATAATATGCATAAAAAAACCTTCAGACATCTAGTATCTAAAGGGTTGCATATTATACCAAAAACCGCGAAATTTATCGCAACTTTTTCATTTCCCTTAGCAGCATTATCTGCTCAGGTTCATTGGGTATCATCTCAGCCATCGGATCTTCCGATAAGCACCCCTTTATTGAGAATGGCTGCAAATATACCACAATTTATCTACGGCACAAAATTCAATCGACTATCGTTGTACATCTACACTACTTTTGAATGAAGCTTATTTTTACTATTTCATTGTATATGTTATAATCTTCGTAAAAATACCTAGTGGTTAACTGTTTTCGTTTGCTATTGTGTAGTTTTATAGTTTTATGCTATGAAGAATTCGCGTTATAATTTTCCATTTAAAATAATTATAAGCTACATCGTTATCAGCATTCTTGCTGTGGCTGTTGCCTATGTTCTATTTATGGAGTTTAGAACGTTAACTAGGTCTAGTGACCAAGAGAATCAAGTGCGATTTGTAGATGCTGGTTCCTTAATCAATTATGTATATGAGGTTGATAGTTATTCGCGAATCACCTTACTAACGTCCGCCGATTCGGACCACGATCTATATAAGGAAAAAATAGACTCTTTATATAAACAAATCGATCAGTTAAAACAACTTACACAAAATGAGCAGCAGCAAATCCAATTAGATAGTGTAAAAACTCTTATAAAAGGAAAAGACGATACTATAGAACAACTTCGATTTTTAAAAACCACTTATAGCCAAGACACCTCCCTAGATGATATTCTAGAAGAGTTCAAAAAACTAGAAAACTCAATGGGGAAAATTACTTTGGATAACTTTGTTAAAGATCCTTCACGATTAAGCCAAGAGGAGCGTGCTTCGTACATGGCCTATATCAATTTTTTAAATGCCACAATAGACACAGACGAAAAAATAGCTACCGACATAGTAGAATCTACCCTAGAAGCCACGCGCTACATCGTAGCAGAAACCAAGAGAGCAAATTCAAGAGCTAGAAAACAACTTGAGCAGAAAGAAAATGAACTAATCAACACAGATCTAAATCTATCTAGTCAATTAAGAAAATTAATCGCAGCTTTCGATGCCGAAGCAACCAAGCTCCGATTAGAAAGTGAACTAAAAAGAGAGGAAACTTATCAAAAAACTCTACAAACACTTAAAGTTTCAGGTGTTATCGGACTTATTCTCATTCTCTTTTTCATTTATCTTACCGTAACCGATTACTTTAAAGCCGAAGAGTTCAAAAAGAATTTGCAAACCGCAAAGCAATATTCCGATTCTTTGGTTAAAAGCCGTGAACAACTATTAAACACAGTAAGTCACGATTTAAAAACCCCTTTACACAGTCTCCTAGGATTCTCGCAATTATTAGAAAAATCCGAACTGACTAAGCAACAATCCTATTATGTTAATCAATTAAACTCGAGCGCCAATTATGCCAATAAACTCGTAGAAGACCTTTTGGACTATTCTCGACTAGATGCTGGTTCGCTAACTCTTACCGAAGCTCAATTTTGTTTAAGTGACTTAATAAACAATATAGCAGAATCGAATCACACTATATATGCTAACAAGGATATAGAACTAAATGTTAGCATTCCACCAGAAATTGTTGATAAATGGTATATAAGTGATCCTATACGTATACAACAGATATTGAACAATCTGATTAGCAATGCGTTTAAGTTTACGGAGCGTGGGGAGGTTAAGGTCGAGGTTACTCTTATTAAAGAGGAAAAGGATCTAGATTGGTTGCAAATAGCTGTAATCGATACTGGTATTGGAATTTCAGAAGATAAAATAGATAGTATTTTCGACGAGTTCATCCAATCTGGAACAACGATTCATTCGCAGTTTTCTGGTTCAGGTTTAGGACTTACCATCACTAAAAAACTCATTCACTTATTAGGCGGAAGTTTAAAACTTGAAAGCACCCAAGGAAAAGGGACAAGTATTCTTTGTGAAATTCCATTAAAGCGAGGTTTATCACAACAAAAGCAATTGGGTATAAAAGAAACTCAAGATATAAAGTATCCGGAAAAAGCATTGATTTTTGATGATGACTCGAGCATGTTGACCGTTCTAAAAGAATTGCTTGCTAGTATAAACATCGAAGCGGTTGTTTATACTAGCTACAAGGATATAGAGGGCCAGTCCTTAGATTATGATTTTGTACTTACCGATATACAAATGCCAGAAATAGACGGCTTTAAAGTGCTAGAAAACCTTCAAGAAAAAGGAGAGTTGGATTATAACCTGCAACCCATTATTGCTATGACAGGCAATACTGAGTTACCTACAAAGCACTATACAAACCAAGGATTTGCTGCAGTGTTAAAAAAGCCTTTCACTTTAAATATATTAGTGGAAACACTTCAAAGCTATTTTCCACAATGGAAAGTAAAGGATGACATTACTATCTTACCAACCGAAACAGAAGAGGGAAACTCACAACTTTACTCTTTACACCAGCTAGAGATTTTTTTAGACTCTAAAGATTCTATAAAAGAAATATTAGAGGTATTTAAAAAAGAAACCGTGAGTAATATGAAACAATTAAAAATAGCGATAAACTCTTCGGACTATAGCCAAATTGAACATGTTGCTCATAAAATGAAAACCATGGCTAAACAAATAGAGGCTAAACAAATACTACCCATTCTCTACGATTTAGATTCTCCACTAGTGAATAAGTTTTCTACTGAAGTTTTATTAAAAAAATATAAGCAATTAGAAGTGGAGTTTGCTCGTTTGTTTCAGGCTATGCAACAGAATCAATAATCGTCCAACCCGTATTGCTTTAGTTTATTATATAAGGTTTTCCTTGCTATATTTAGTAGTCTAGCTGCTTCTGACTTGTTATTGTTTGTTTTTTCTAAAGCTTGAATAATAGATTGTTTCTCATGTTCTTCTTTGGACAATAACACTTCGTTGGAACTTCTTTTTGGTATTTCGTGTCGCACTTCTTTTGGAAGAACTTCTAGAGGAATAAATGAGTTGGTAGTTAACAACACCGCTCTTCTTATTATATTTCTTAACTCCCTAAGATTACCAGGCCAAGAGTAATTAAAAAAAACTTGCTGTGCTTCGGCACTGAGCCCCAACACTTCTTTGTTCAAAGATTTATTAGCTTCTTGCAAGAAGAAATCGGTAAACAATACCAAGTCATCTTTTCGCTCTCGTAAAGGAGGGATGTTTATAGAAAACTCATTAAGCCTATGGTATAAATCCTCTCTAAAACGCCCATCTTCCACTGCTTGCAACAAATCTTCGTTGGTAGCAGATACAATTCGAACATCTACTTGTATTTCCTTATTGCCACCTACAGGTTTTATCTTTCGCTCTTGAAGAGCACGTAGCAATTGCATTTGATTTTGATAGGATAAATTACCAACCTCATCAAGAAAAAGAGTTCCACCATTTGCAGCTTCAAAATGCCCTTTTTTGTCATTTATCGCCCCAGTAAAACTCCCCTTAATATGTCCAAAAAACTCACTAGCTGCAATCTCTTCGGGAATTGCACCACAATCTACCGCTATAAATGGGCCATTCCTTCGTTTGCTATTATTATGAATTGCTTGTGCCGCCACCTCTTTTCCTGTTCCGCTTTCGCCTTCTATAAGCACACACATGTTGGTAGGTGCTACTAGCTTCAAATGTCTATTAAATTCAACAGAAGCTTCGCTATTACCTATTACGACCTCAGCTTCATTATCATATTCTTTGGTTTCGCTAGGCGATTTAGAGCTCTGTGCAGTATCAGAAGTCACTTCCGCAGATTCTTTCGCTTCCGGTTTATCTATAGCTTGTTGCATTACCATAAGTAACTCCTCTGGTCGGAAGGGTTTGGAAATGTAATCTGCTGCTCCTCGTTTAATAGCTTCCACAGCTGTAGTAATATCAGCGTAGCTAGTCATAAGAATAGTTGGTGTGGGTGGTGTATGCTTCCGAGCTATATTGAGTATCTCCATACCCGAATCATCTGGAAGTTTTAAATCGGTAATAAGTAAATCAAAATGGGTGTTTTTTAAAAATCCCCTTGCCTGTTTTCCTGAGGTAGCCAAGGATACCTTGAATTTCTTACGCTCTAAGAAAAGCTGAAGCATTTTCCCAAATGCCAGATCGTCTTCTATTATTAATATTTTATTTTCCATAGCTAAGCTTGACTGTAAAAGTACAAATTATCCAACAGAAGCCTTTACCTATAAAAAATAAAAAAGTGAGCGCCATCAAGACGCTCACTTTGGAGTTAAAAAACTTAGCTTATTTAAGCTATGTCTTTAATATACTCCCCCTTTTATTATATAACAGAATCTACTATACTGTTTAAATATTTATCCGATATATAGAAAATTTTGTTCCATAGTTTTGAAAATTTAAAAGCCATATTCAAAACCCACTATAAACCGCTACATATCAACCTATTACTATCAATGCCAATATTTTCACACCAAACTAGAGCCTGTATACCAATATGTGTATTGTATCTTTTTTACACATACCCATTCATTTAATTACCCAAAAAACACACGATTATTACGATAGAACTTTAAAACAAATATTTTGCCTTAAGCTCTTAGTGTAAGAGTTAAGTTTACTAAAGATGATTATCGATGTAAGAAATGGCCTGTTTTAGGCGCTCACTTTCATTGCCTTTTATCGTAATGTATGGGAGATTGTAGTCGATTAATTTCTGCTCAAACAATGCAAACATTTCCTCTCTATTTTCCGGTCTATCTCGCATTTCATCTGCCTGCCAAGGAACATCTATATAGGTAAGGATGTATAATTCGTACTTGTTTTTTCTTGCGTAAGTAGCAAGAGTCCGCGGACATTTTCCAAAGTAATGTTCGGCGTAAACTTGAAGTTCTAATAAATTAGTATCGCAAAATAGAAGTTTATTTGCTGTCTTTATTGAAGTGTTTTCCGAACTTATTTGGCCTTTCGCTATAGTTTCTAATTCATCATACGCCACGATTTCCTCCCCTGGAACCAAAGTTTTATTTTCTAAATACGTTCGCATATACTCTGGAACCCAATTGGTATTATAATGAGCGGCCAATTGCTTTGCTAAAGTTGTTTTACCAGTAGATTCTGGACCGTAAAGTACCACTCTCATTATACTGCTATCTCTTTGTTCAAGCTCTTTTTCCATGCTAAGTATCCTTTGTACGCAATAAAAGTAAATATAAGGTATTGAAAACTTGTAAAAGTAAATCCTTTATAGAAGTATAAAGGAATGGATATAAAATCTCCTATAATCCAATACAGCCAATTCTCTATTTTTCTTTTTGCCATTAACCACATGCCTACAAAAAATATCCCTGTGGTAACCATATCCACATAAGCTGTGTCACTATCCAATTTATCAAACCACCAATAGACTAAATACACAAATAATATGGCACCTATAAATAGAAATATCGATATCAGATGTTCTTTTTTGGTCGTTTTGCTTATTGGCGATTCTGGGGTTGTGCCATCATCAGTTGTACGAGTCCATACATACCATCCATAGATACTCATACTAAAGTAGTAGCCGTTGATTAACATGTCGCCCAACAATGTCCATTTAAACAGTAAATAAACAAAAATAGCGGTGCTGACCATCCCAGTTGGGAAAACCAAAATATTGTTTTCTTTGGAGTACCATACCGATAAGAATCCAAAAACAACAGCGATTATTTCAAGTGCAATATCTATTGTAGCATAGTCGCTATATTGAGAAAACAAAAACTGAAAAACTTCACTCATTACATAGTTGTATTTCGATTAGCAGTTCGAATAAATTTCGAACCCCAATTCCAAAAAATTAAACAAATCTACAGAAGTTTTTTAAGAGGAAGCAGGTAGTTTAGGATAGACATAGGAACAGGCAAAATCTTCGAATTCTAAGAAAAACACTTCATATTCCTGTACTTTACCTTTAAACTCCAATGTAGCTTGTGTTCTTGGACTATCTAAATCGAAGTCATGTACATCTATATGGTTTAAAAAGCTCACACCATGGGTAGAGAATGATTTATAAACAGATTCTTTTGCTGCCCAAACTAAGGTAAGTTTTCTAATTATAGCATCGTCATTTGCTAAGGTTCGGTATTCGCTAATGGGCGTAAACTTGTTTGCAATTCTTATAATCTTCTCTCTTTGCTTCTCTATATCCACTCCAAAAGCTTTATCACCAACTAAGACAGCTGCAAAATTATGTGAGTGGGAAATGGTAATGTGCTTTCCATTAATCAACAAAGGTCGTCCTGAGCTCTTGTAATTCAAATCTGAATCGGTATACCCAAATTCTTTTAGTAATTGACGAACAGCCAAATACCCTTTCTTGTGGACAAGGCTTTTCATATTGTTTAGCCTTTCAACAGATTCTGGAGTAAGTTCAAGACCATTATAAAGCTGTTCTAGACTTTCTTCAATCTTCCATAGGAGTAGTTTACTATTTTGCCCAATTGTTATAGTTTTATAAATCGCCATATAGTCTATTAAATTATACCTATTTTTGCACTGAGTTTTGAATAAAAACTCGTAACACAAAGAAATAATTAATCTATTCAAATATACTAATATGTCTACGAAAACATCACCTTACGTTGCTTATAAAGTAAAAGACATTTCCTTGGCGGATTGGGGGAGAAGAGAAATCGAGTTAGCTGAAGCGGAGATGCCAGGATTGATGGCATTACGTGAAGAATACAAAGATGAACAACCACTAAAAGGAGCAAGAATTGCTGGTTGTTTACACATGACCATACAAACCGCGGTTCTTATTGAAACACTTGTTGCCCTTGGTGCGGAAGTAACTTGGAGTTCTTGTAACATATTCTCTACACAAGACCATGCAGCAGCAGCTATTGCAGCAGCTGGAATTCCTGTTTACGCTTGGAAAGGCATGACCGAGGAAGAGTTTGATTGGTGTATTGAGCAAACCCTATTCTTTGGAGAAGATCGCAAACCTTTAAATCTTATTTTAGATGACGGTGGAGATTTGACCAATATGGTGCTGGATAAATATCCTGAGCTTACCGAGGGAATCAATGGAATATCCGAAGAAACGACTACTGGAGTACTTAGACTTTATGAGCGTGTAAAGAACGGTACTTTACCTATGCCAGCTATAAATGTAAACGACAGTGTTACCAAGTCGAAATTCGACAATAAGTATGGTTGTAAAGAAAGTGCTGTGGATGCTATTCGTCGTGCCACAGATTTAATGCTTGCAGGTAAACGCGTAGTAGTTTGTGGATACGGAGATGTTGGTAAAGGAACTGCAGCTTCGTTTAGAGGAGCAGGATCTATCGTAACAGTGACCGAAATCGACCCAATTTGTGCTTTACAAGCTGCAATGGATGGTTTTGAAGTAAAGCGTTTAGAAACTGTAATAGAGACAGCTGACATTGTTATTACTACCACAGGTAATAAAGACATCGTACGCGGCGAGCATTTCGAAGCAATGAAAGACAAAACTGTTGTGTGTAACATTGGACATTTCGACAATGAAATCGATGTAGCCTGGTTAAATGACAATTATGGAAACACCAAAGTTGAGATTAAGCCACAAGTTGATAAGTACACGATAGATGGTAATGACATTATCTTATTAGCAGAAGGTAGATTGGTAAACTTAGGCTGTGCTACTGGCCATCCTAGTTTTGTGATGAGTAATTCTTTCACCAACCAGACCCTTGCGCAAATTGAGCTATGGAATTACCCTGAGAAGTACGAAAACGAAGTTTACATGCTTCCAAAACACTTAGATGAGAAAGTAGCTATGCTACACTTAGAGAAAATTGGAGTGGAGTTAACCGAGTTATCTGAAGAACAAGCTAAATATATTGGCGTAAAAGTGGAAGGACCGTATAAGTCGGATCACTATCGCTATTAAGAGTAAACAAAATTGAAATATACTATAAGGCTCAGGTTTTTAAATCTGAGCCTTGTTTTTTTACCTTTTATAAAAACAGAATAGACAACCCTAATTTTTAATTTTTCGCCTTTATAAGATTTCAACAACTTATAAACCAATATCTCTAATGCACCTTCCCTTTTGGCACAAATAGAAAAACCTCCATACTATGTTGTATGAAGGTTTTATTTTATTAAGGACCTGTAGTATTTGTTTATTTGACAGCCATCATGGTTTTTCCATTATGGAACATAGCCTGGTTCAGCATAAACACTCCTTCTTCTTGCGAAGTTAACTGATCTATTTCCACAGTTTGATTCGGAAGATAAACTAAGTACTTTCCATCTTCGAAAGAGCTTAATTTAATATTTTCACCGCCTTTAACTGCATACCAAGCCTGCTCCTCTACGTTGTAGTTTAGCTCTAGAGCTTCGCCTTTTTTAGGACCTTCGATTACCGCCATTTGCATTTTATTTTTCATGGCTCTCATCTCAATTAAGTTTCCTTCGTGTTCGATAGTTTGGATTTCCATATCGCCTTCGTTCATTGCAAGTGGATTGGATCCTGTCCAGAACTCGATAAGGTTAAAAACCACCGCATCACCAAAAACGAATAATCCATAGACTGGAACAATATTCATCGCCCAGAACAACACGTTGTTCACAAACTTATTGTCTGATACCGACTCATTCCAATGCTTTAAACTAGTAACGGCATGGAACGATCCTAAGCAGCTTGTAGATAAAATAGCTGCCGCCAAAGCTACACTCATGACTAACTTTCTCATATTGTTGTTTTTTGTGTTATTATGAACACAATTTAACTTTTTAATTCATAGGATAAAAAAAACTTCCCACAATTGTGAGAAGTTTTTTTTAAATTTAAACAACAATTAACGCTTAAGCCTCAGTGAATGGTTCTACTGAAACATAAGATTTATTGTTTGCTTTTTTAACGAATCTTACTACGCCGTCTACTTTAGCATGCAGCGTGTGATCTTTAGAAGCGTACACATTCTCTCCAGGATTGTGTGCTGTTCCTCTTTGTCTAACGATAATGTTACCGGCTCTAACTGCCTGTCCACCAAACACTTTAACTCCCAATCTTTTCGCATGGGAATCTCTACCGTTTTTAGAACTACCTACACCTTTTTTATGTGCCATAATTTATAGTTTTAAATTCTTTGTTTAATGTTTATTCAACTCCGCCATCCAGCTCATCTTGCCAAGCTTTTAGCTCCTCCCACTTACCTGCAGCAGCTAATTCTGCTTGCTTAGGCCATGTGGTAGTAACCAAGTGCGCTAATGTAGAGCTCTCTTCTGTTAGGATTTCTTTAATCTCTTCGGCTGTTTTCTTTGCCAATTTAGCGAATGTATCTACTCCAGCATTCACAAGAGCTTCAGAAGCTTTTGGGCCAAGACCTTCAATCTTCTTTAAATCATCTTTTTTCGCCTTTGAAGTTGCAGTTTTAGGTGCTTCCTTCTTAGCTTTAGTTTTCTTTCCTCCTAAAGTGATGTCCTCAATAAGAATTTCCGTTAGAGCTTGTCTGTGACCTTTTTTCACACGGTAGCCTTTTCTACGTTTCTTTTTGAAAACTATTACTTTGTCACCTTTTAGGTGCTCTAAGACTTTAGCTCCAACTTGAGCTCCGTCTATAGCCGGGGCGCCAACGGTTACTTCTCCACCATTATCTACTAGCAATACTTTGTCAAAAGTAACAGAAGATCCTTCTTCTGAAGCTAATCGGTGAACGTATACCTTTTGGTCTTGCGCAACTTTAAATTGCTGCCCTGCTATCTCTACAATTGCGTACATAGCGTATTCATTTAATTTAATAATATACCATCCTTGTTCTATACAAGGCATAAAATCATGCAAATATAATAATTATATCTATAGGCAATAGTAATTATGGAGTTTTTTATTTCCTTTAACGAGCAATATGTAATTACTTCATTAAAGTATAAGCCCATATAAATCATTAAACTACTACAGCCACTTCTAGAAAACTGATTGAAAATAACTTTAGGTTATTGTTATAAAATGAGAAGAGGGCAATCTCTTTAGACTACCCTCTTCTAATTCATTTAATTATCGGTACGCCGTTATTTTTTCACAAAACGAACTGTACCTACAACTCCATCTACCTTCACTTTAAGTAGGTAGGTAGCAGTTGATAGACTACTCACATCTAAAGTAATCTCTACATCGTTAAACTTCTGTGTCATTACTAGTTGTCCTAAGACATTGTACACTTGAACTTCTTCGATAACCTTCGTAGCACTTAAATATAAATCGGTGCTTACTGGGTTAGGGAATACCTCTAAGCTTCCAAAGTCAAAGTCGCCTATACTAGCAATATCCTCCGTTGTAAACGTAACCGCATCAGAAGTAGCGGTTTCACCTTCGCCACAATTAGAAGTTACATATACATCGTATTCTGTTAGATGAGTCAATCCTGTTATCTCAACTGTAGTGACATCAGCAGTTACAGTTTCGGTGAAGACTGGTGTATCAGTACTTACATCTGCATCGGCTTCATAAACATCTACAGTATAACCATCGACTGCAGTAGCTGAAGCGGTCCAGCTAACAGTTGCGGTTTCAGCAGTAACATCCGTTACTTCTACATCGGTTACGGCATCACAAACAATTGCTTCTGTAGTGAATGTGAACGCATCTGAGTCCATAGTAACTTCACCACAATCAGAAGTTACCACCACATCGTACGAGGTATCTGCTTCTAATCCTGTTAAGTCTACAGAAGTTTCAGTAGCTGTAGCAGTCTCCGTTGTTACAAGATCGGTAGTACCAGCCTCGTATACATTTACTTCGTAACCATCGCTAGCTGTAGCAGATGCAGCCCAAGTAACTGTAGCGGTAGTCTGCGTGATAGCCGTTACGTCTATATCGGTTACAGCGTCACAAGACTCGGTAGTAAATGTGAACGCATCTGAATCCATAGTAACTTCACCACAATCAGAAGTTACCACCACATCGTACGAGGTATCTGCTTCTAATCCTGTTAAATCTACAGAAGTTTCTGTAGCTGTAGCAGTCTCCGTTGTTACAAGAGTGGTAGTACCAGCCTCGTATACATTTACTTCGTAGCCATCGCTAGCTGTAGCAGATGCAATCCAAGTAACTGTAGCAGTAGTTTGCGTGATTGACGTTACATCTATGTTAGTTACTGCGTCACAAGACTCAGTAGTAAATGTGAACGCATCTGAATCCATAGTAACTTCACCACAATCAGAGGTTACAACCACATCATAGGATGTAGCTATATCTAAGCCTGTTAAGTCAACTGAAGTCTCGGTGGCTGTAGCAGTCTCTATAATCACAAGATTGGTCGTGCCAGCGTCATATACGTTTACTTCATAACCATCGCTTGCTGTAGCAGATGCAGTCCAAGTAACCGTAGCTGTAGTTTGCGTAATAGGCGTTACGTTTATGTTCGTAACAGTGTCACAAGACTCGGTAGTGAATGCATAGGCTGAAGTAGTAGCAATCTTTCCGTTACCACAATCAGAAGTAACATACACGTCATAGGCTGTATTTACTGAGAGACCAGTTATAGATGCAGAAGTAACACCAGCTGCAAGCGTATCTGTAAAAACAGCATTTGTCGTAGTACCTGCTTGGTACACGTTTACCTCATAACCATCGGTTGCTGTAGCAGAAGCAGTCCAGCTAACAGTAGCAGTAGTCTGAGTAATAGCGGTTACACTTATACCAGTTACGGCATCACAATCTAATGCTTCCGTAGTAAATGTAACTGCCGTGCTAGTAGCGGTATCGCCACCTCCACAGTCTGAAGTTACATACACATCGTAATCGGTTCCCGGGGTCAATCCGGTTGCTTGGACTGTAGTAACACCAGCGGCAACAGTGTCATTGAAAATAGGAGTATCTACATTAGGATTTGCACCTTCTTCAAACACATCAATTATATAGCCATCAGATGCGCCAGTAGCAGCACCCCAACCAATGATTGCGGTTGTTTCACTTATACTTGTCACATTGATATTGGTAACCGCTTCACATAGAGGAGTAGGTTCAATCACTACTATAGTGTAATCCTCTGCTTGTCCCCAACCATATGTTCCACAAGGGTCTGTTGGTGAAGTATTATAGTTTTTAATTATACGCATAGTTGCGCTACCAAGCGTTGCATTTTGGGGCACATTGATTGTTCCCGTAGCTTGAATACCATCGATTCCTGTGGAATTTGTTATAAATCCTATTTCATACATTTCCTCACTTGATGGACTCGAGTCCCAAACACCATCTTGATTCCAATCAATCCATACCGTAAAATAACTATCGAAATTACCTCCTGTATACCCTTCTAACTCTATAGTATATGACTCTCCTTGCTCTACTTCTCCTTCTATATGGGTAAAATCCTCTACAGGATCGGTAGATGAAGCACTAGAAGAATTATCAATCCCAGCAAACACAACTTTAGTAATCGGTTCAACAGTACTGGATATTGTTACCTCACAAGTTACTGGAGGTAAAACATCACCATCCTCGGTCATTGTCCACGCAAGACTTGGGAAAGGCTCTGCTATCAAAGTTGCTATAGAGGTCCATGAAGTTGCTCCTGCTCCAAACAAATCGGATGGATCGATTAAAACAGATTCATATGTAGGTGTTGCTAGAGATCCTAACCAGTTCCATCTTCCATCTCCAGTTGGTGCTGTAGAAACACTTGGATATGCTGATATCCAATACTCACCTGCAGGTAAAGTTACTGTTTGGCCTCCATTAGCCTGCGTGGCATTTATCGTAAAAACACCATCTACATAATCAAAGTCAGCAGAAGCTATATCGGTCAATTCGATAAATCCTGAACCAGTGGTTTCTGGATCACCGTCAGGGGTTGTCCCACTATGCTCAAAAATAACCACATTAAATCCAGTAAGAGTCGGTAAAAAATCTGGGCCTTCTGATGGAAAACCATAAAATCTAATGTCTCCTAAATCTACAGAAGCAGTAAGCTCAAAGTAATCAGCAGCATATACTCCTGTATTATCATTTCCTTTTGTAGAAATTAAACCAGTTGTATTATCGGCCTCACGATCAACAATGGCACTCGATGTGCTATCTGTAGTAAATGTAACTGCGGTGCTAGTAGCGGTATCACCACCTCCACAGTCTGAAGTTACATACACATCGTAATCGGTTCCTGGGGTCAATCCAGTTGCTTGGACTGTAGTAACACCCGCGCCAACAGTATCATTGAAAACGGGGACATCTACACTAGGATCTGCGCCTTCTTCAAATACATCGATTATATAGCCATCAGATGCGCTAGTAGCAGCATCCCAGCCTATGGTTGCAGTAGTTTCATCTATATTTGTCACATTGATATTGGTAACCGCTTCACATAGAGGAGTAGGTTCAATCACTACTATAGTGTAATCCTCTGCTTGTCCCCAGCCATATGTTCCACAAGGGTCTGTTGGTGAAGTATTATAGTTTTTAATTATACGCATAGTTGCGCTACCAAGCGTTGCATTTTGGGGCACATTGATTGTTCCCGTAGCTTGAATACCATCGATTCCTGTGGAATTTGTTATAAATCCTATTTCATACATTTCCTCACTTGATGGACTCGAGTCCCAAACACCATCTTGATTCCAATCAATCCATACCGTAAAATAACTATCGAAATTACCTCCTGTATACCCTTCTAACTCTATAGTATATGACTCTCCTTGCTCTACTTCTCCTTCTATATGGGTAAAATCCTCTACAGGATCGGTAGATGAAGCACTAGAAGAATTATCAATCCCAGCAAACACAACTTTAGTAATCGGTTCAACAGTACTGGATATTGTTACCTCACAAGTTACTGGAGGTAAAACATCACCATCCTCGGTCATTGTCCACGCAAGACTTGGGAAAGGCTCTGCTATCAAAGTTGCTATAGAGGTCCATGAAGTTGCTCCTGCTCCAAACAAATCGGATGGATCGATTAAAACAGATTCATATGTAGGTGTTGCTAGAGATCCTAACCAGTTCCATCTTCCATCTCCAGTTGGTGCTGTAGAAACACTTGGATATGCTGATATCCAATACTCACCTGCAGGTAAAGTTACTGTTTGGCCTCCATTAGCCTGCGTGGCATTTATCGTAAAAACACCATCTACATAATCAAAGTCAGCAGAAGCTATATCGGTCAATTCGATAAATCCTGAACCAGTGGTTTCTGGATCACCGTCAGGGGTTGTCCCACTATGCTCAAAAATAACCACATTAAATCCAGTAAGAGTCGGTAAAAAATCTGGGCCTTCTGATGGAAAACCATAAAATCTAATGTCTCCTAAATCTACAGAAGCAGTAAGCTCAAAGTAATCAGCAGCATATACTCCTGTATTATCATTTCCTTTTGTAGAAATTAAACCAGTTGTATTATCGGCCTCACGATCAACAATGGCACTCGATGTGCTATCTGTAGTAAATGTAACTGCGGTGCTAGTAGCGGTATCACCACCTCCACAGTCTGAAGTTACATACACATCGAAATCGGTTCCTGGGGTCAATCCAGTTGCTTGGACTGTAGTAACACCCGCGCCAACAGTATCACTGAAAATAGGAGTATCTACATTAGGATTTGCACCTTCTTCAAAAACATCGATTATATAGCCATCAGATGCGCTAGTAGCAGCATCCCAGCCTATGGTTGCAGTAGTTTCATCTATATTTGTCACATTGATATTGGTAACAGCTTCACATAAAGAAGGAGCCGCCCCAGTTAAATCGTTCATGTCACGTGGAAAGATTTGACCATTTCCTTGAAAGTGTGAAGCAATTCCAGAGATTGCTGGTTGTATTCCTCCCGGAATAATCGACCCTATATAATCTGCATCGAAGAAATTGGTTCGCATAATAGATGTATCAACTCCATCAGTTATATCATAATTTTCACCAGTGTCAAATGTTTCTGTACCATCGGCATCTAAAAAGGTAACATTCTCGAATGTAATAACCTGTGATTCATATGCTCCTGGATTGGCCATATAATCGTTGATGCTTAGTACAACAATATTTATAGCGTTATTAGAAGATGTTGCAACGTCAGCATCTACTATTGGAACAAACTGTTTTATTCCATTGTGCTCTTGCAACCTACCGCTAATTTCAGTGATTCCATCGTATTGGTTATACGCTTTAGTAAGGACTCCATCATTGTCATCTATTAAAATTGCTCCAGTGGCATCTTGAATATACTTTTGTCCACGGAAGTTCTGCTGGTAAGTTAAAATCACCTCTTCGGTTAAAGTGTAGTACGCGTCTAAATCACTAGTACGTAAAGCTCCAATGTTGTTTACATCAGTAATTTCATTTACTGTAAAATTAACAGTACTATTTACTCCAGGGCTTAGTGCATCGCCATTATTATCTACTAATTGTAAGGTTACATCGTGCGAACCAGCAGGTAAATTATTTAAAACAATAGGATCGGTGCTAAAGTAGTCTACAAAAGCATCTTGATCTACTTGGTACTGAATATATCCATCGCCATCACCTGCGGTTGCATTGGTGGATATATCAAAATTGGCAACGTTAAACTCTATAGTAGGTGTTTCTAATGGTGATAATTCAGCACCAACTGTTGGACTGGTAATAGCTAAAGTAGGGTCATTCCCCATAGCGGTCCAAGAAACATTGTCAATTACAGCTTGTTTGTTTGTACTGGCGCTTCCAACATTTTTAATTTTTATTTTTACCTGCCCATTTAAATCTATCGATTCTGAGAACGTATAAACATCTGTCTGTTCGCCACTTCCGTCTCCAAACACATCTGTCACGGCAAATTGTATATCATTAACAATCACCTCTAATTGACGAGGAGCAGCATTAGTGAATGCCTTTCTGTACTGGAAATTTAAATCCCCGACCCCGTTAGGAACAGTCCATTCTAAATAACTATCAGATGCTCTACGTAACATGACTCCTTCGTCTGTTATAGGGTAGTCCCCTTCATTTCTAGAATGACCATAGGTAAATGTTAAACCTGAATCGCCTACAAAGCTTCCATCGGAGTAAGTCCCTGGCAGCTGTGCGTTTTCAAACGTTTCGCTTCCTTGTGCATACCCAACCATGGTTAGGAGTAGCGCAATCAGCAAATGAGTAAATTTTCTCATACTATATAAAATTTTGGTTAATTATTGAGTTTTAACTATTTGTATGCTAAAACAAACCTTAACATTTTTTGCAAACAAAGCGCTAAGACTCTAAATGTTCTCATAAAACTAAACATTATATATTAATTATCCAAAAAACTATCATATAAATACATTCTACACCTATTTTTTAGAGTAAAATCAAAAACCTATACAACTCCCTTGAAAAACACCTTAAACCCAACAGATATACAATCTAGAAGAACATTACTCTCAAAAACAACCTATTAACTTAATTACAAGCAAGTTAGACTACAAGTGATAGTGTTTACAGCTATTTACGAGTGTTTTATGAGTACTTCTTCCATAATAAGAACTTATTATATTTAACGGTATATATTAAAATTTATATAACCAAACAACCTCTGTATTTTATAATATCAAAACAAACTAATTTTAAATAATCGCAACTATCACCTTAATTTTATGCATTTATCTAAATTTGATATAAAGCATGTTTAGTCACTAGAATTAAAACACTCAGTCTTATTACCTTAGAAGTAGATTGTTCTTATTGTTTATTCTGTTGACTTAAGAAGTTTCTAAAGGAATAGACGAATCCCGTATGCTTTTGTTTTTAAATAACACTCTAGGTAGTTAGTGCTTATTAGAGATGCTCTATTTTCACATTTAAGTATGATTAGGGTGTTTAAAGACGGCTTTAAAATCTCCTCAAAAGAACACCCAACGAAGTTTTAGATATTGAATTTCTAAAGATTATGTCTATAAAAATCATTTTTTTTCTGTAACTTCAAGTCTGAATCACAAGCGATTATGTCAACCCATATTTACGAAGTTTAGCTTATGGACGAATCCAACAAACTCATTTCTAAAAAGAAACCTGCCTATCCTATTTCCAAACCCTTGTTTAACTATCTTAAACAGCAGGGAAGGATTATAAAAACCCCGATTTATTACGATGATTTGTTGCGTTTTCAGGGTTCGGTTTCTATTTATGATAAAAACGGGAACGACACTTTATGGGTAAGCGTGTATTATTCTGAGTTAGAGATGCAAGAGATAAATCGAAATTTAAAAAAAGTGTATTCCATTTTGCACTCCGATGGATCTAATGCTCTTTTACCCTATTTAAACATTGATAGTATAGACTTTTGCACTTTTGGGAACTCCAAACCTTTTCGAATTAAAGTTCGAAATATTCTAAACGACAATTACCTTTTTCTTTACATAAAAAAAGCCGATGCCTCACGAATCTACGGTTTAGAATTAGAGGATATTCTTTCGCCCAACCACATTAACTTCTTAGTACATAAAAACACTTTAATAGAAGAGCACATCTCCGGCATTCCAGGCGATGAGTACATTAGAGATCATTTAGATAGTCGGCCAGAACGAGACAAGATGGAAATTGCCAAAGAGTTTGTTAAGTTTAACGAACGCTGTTTTGTTCGCTTGCTTGGCGATA
>Ga0209487_1000508_pt1 | contig 35219 bp, 33 predicted proteins | sample Poulit2012_FD_187524 | JGI IMG/M metagenome (GOLD analysis project Ga0209487, IMG submission 187524) | Agricultural soil microbial communities from Georgia to study Nitrogen management - Poultry litter 2012 (SPAdes) (version 2) | ecosystem: Environmental > Terrestrial > Soil > Agricultural land...
ATCGATTCAACGGCTCAACATCGCTCACCGCCGGCCCGGCCCCGCCCGGGCGGTCGACTCTGAGCACTTCGGCGCCCAACTCGGCCAGCATAGTTGCCGCATAGGGGGCTGGGCCGATCCCGGCTAATTCAAGAACTCTGATCCCGGCCAGCGGGCCTTGCTGTGTCATAAGGGCCTTTCAGTCAAACGCACGGGTCCTGTCTGCAGCATAATAACCCGCATGTGATGCAGCGCACCGGCAATGGTTTATGTCGCCTCCGTGAAGAACAAGCCGTGCGACTCGCTGCAGACCTTACTAAGCTGGAAGGCATGCTTAACTGTTCGGACCCAGCCGGTCGTATCCACACTGAAGTTGTTGAAGGTGGCCGCCGGCGTGTGGTGTTCCTGCACGGGCTCATGGGCCGAGGAAAAAACTTCACCACTATCGCACGGGGCATCCAAGAAACCACTACCTCGTTGCTAGTGGATCTGCCCAACCACGGAGCATCGTGTTGGACCGATGGTTTTGACTACCTCCACATGGCCGACCTAGTGGCCGAAGAACTGCGGCGAGACTTCTGTAAGGACGAACCCGCCGTCATCCTGGGGCATTCGCTGGGCGGCAAAGTGGCCATGCTGGTGGCTCTACGGCACCCCGAGCTGGCTGCGGGGTTGATCATTGAAGACATTGCCCCGCTGAATTCCAGCACCAGCGAATTCGCCCACCTGCTGGGCACCTTACTCAAACTTGAGCTGGACGATCTGACATCACGAACCGATGCCCACGCGAAACTTAAAAGCGATATCGATAATGCCGCAGTGCGTGGCTTCCTATTGCAAAACCTGGTGCGCGACGGCGAAGGCGGTTTCACCTGGGAACCCAATCTACAGATGCTGTTTGACCATCTCCCAACCATCGTGGGTTTTCCCGCGGTAACCCAAACCTTTGATAAGCATCCTGTCCTGTGGATTAAGGGCGCTGAATCTGACTACATCAACGACGAAGCCGGAGTGGCCATGCGCAAGCTCTTCCCGGTCACCCGCAGAATTCAGATCCGCAACGCTGGACACTGGGTGCACTCAGAACAGCCCAAGAACTTTATTGAGACCATCAACTACTACATTGCCGGACGCTACAGCTAACCGGGTTGCGCCGGTGACGAGCACAACGGCTGACACGATCTGGTTTTGATACTCTGACGGTGTGACAACACAACACGATCTTGTCCCCAGCATCCCCGCGGTTCCAGTAGGCCCCGGCGGCCGCGACGCCCTCATTGGCCGCCGCATTTTTCCCTCCCCGTTGGGCCGACGCATCACCTATGCGCTGGTATTTGAAATCCTCGCGGTCGGATTTACCACCCTCATCTTGGCATTACTGGGCAACGATTCCAGTTCGTCATTTATTGTTGGTGTGATTTCCTCGACGGTCGCACTCACATGGAATCTGGTGTTCAACTGGGGGTTTGAAGCCTTTGAACGACGGATCGGCGTGACAAACCGGCCCTGGTACATGCGTGTTATCCACGCCGTCGCTTTTGAAGGCGGGCTGGTCCTCATGCTGGTGCCGGCCATCGCGTGGGTGCTGGGCATCAGCCTGATGCAAGCCTTCATCCTCGAGATCGGACTGCTGATCTTCTTTTTGGTCTACACCGCGATCTACGCATGGCTATTTGATCGGGTCTTCGGACTGCCAGAACCCGCCTCGCACTACCAACGATAAAGAACATTTTGCACTGTGCGGCGAACAGGCGTCGATAATTTCTGTCCCGGACGCTTACAGTAGAGGCATGGCTACTACACATTTTCAAGGTAATCCAGTAAACACCGTCGCCGATATTCCAGCGGTTGGCTCAAAAGCTCCAGACTTCACCCTCGTCGGTACCGACCTGTCCGAGGTGCACCTCTCAGACTTTGCCGGCAAATGGGTGCTGCTCAATATTTTCCCGTCCCTGGACACCGGCGTCTGTGCCGCCAGCGTGCGTGAATTCAACGAACGTGCAGCCAACCTCGACAACACGGTGGTACTCAACGTGTCGATGGACCTGCCTTTCGCCCAAGCACGGTTCTGCGGTGCCGAAGGCATCGAACGGGCCCACTCCGCATCAGCATTCCGCTCCAGCTTCGGCGAAGACTACGGTGTGCGACTGCAAGAATCACCCCTGGCCGGTACACTCACCCGCACGATCGTCGTCATTAACCCGCAAGGTGAAGTGACCTACACACAACTCGTGGATGAAATCACCACCGAACCGGACTACGAAGCGGTTGTGGAACACCTCACCGCTTAAACCTCCCACCGCATAAGAAAACTCAGGCGTGAATCAGCACTCTTCTTCCCAACAACCGCCGTGGCATCCCGACGACTGCGGCAACGCGTCGCAGGAACGCGAGCGTACCCACCGGGAGGAACCAACTGCTGGGTCACCGCCACCACCACCTCCGCCCGGCCCGCTACCATACGGGCCGGGCGCAGGTGAACACCACCCGTACGGCCCCTATGGGCCACCACAACTGGGCGGCGACCCGCACACCGGACCGCCCGCACCGGGTTACGGACCGAACCTGGATCCCAGACACGACCCGCGCTGGGTCTATACGGCCCACGATCCCACCGATGAGTCCCGCCCCATCCCGTATTTCAGCGGTGACTATTCCGGCCCGGACCATTACTATCAGCGCCGTCGCCGACGCCGCGGCCCACTGCAGGTCTTTATCAACGGCGCCGGCATTCTGGCCTTCGCATTCCTACTCCTCGGATTCCTTGCGCTGGTATTTGACTGGGACACCGAAAACACGCCGTTAGAGCAGTTTTTCTCCACCGAGCCTGAGTCACCACCCGCCGAAGTGCTGCCCGAATCCCACGACCCCGAGATAGACCTGGCAGACCAATTGGACCACGTCCACGGCGGCATCGAGGTGGACTGGGAAACCGGGGGACAACACACCGGACCCGGACTGGACCCCGGACAAGAAGTTGGCGCCGCCCCCGGCATTTTCATGGTGGACACCCAGGTATACCAGTACCTGGGCTTTGGCACCGGCATGGTGGTCAGCTCCGACGGGCTCGCCATCACCAATTACCACGTGGTCGAATCCTCGATGACCGTGTCCATCACCATGGCCGACACAAATCAACGATATTCAGCCACCGTCCTGGGCCGCGACGCGGATCGAGACATCGCCGTATTACAAATTGACACCGAAGACCAGCCGCTGGAGGTAGCTTCGATTAACCCTGGCCAAGTAACCACCGGCGACACAGTGGCCGGAGTGGGCAACGCCGGGGGACAGGGATATCTGACCTCCGTGGTGGGCGAAATTCAAAGCACCAATGAAACGATTCACATCGAACCCCAAGAACCCGGCTCACCGGCACAATACCTGGAACAGTTGATTATGATCACCTCAGATATTGTGCCCGGCTACTCTGGCGGGCCGACCGTAGACTCCGACGGCCAGGTGATCGCCGTGTCCACCGCTGCCAGTCAAAACACCACCGACACAAACGAAGCCTTCGGTTACGCCGTACCCATTACCAATGCACTGGCGGTTGTGGAGCAGGTGCTACAGGGCGATGATTCCGGCAGCGTCGTTATTGGTGCCGGCGGAGCACTGGGCATCGTGGTATCTTCTGAACCCGGCAGTGGGGCCCGTGTGATAGAAGTCTCCAATGGGTCAGCCGGGGCTGAAATTGGATTGCAGCCCGACGACCTCATTCTGGAAATTGATGGACAAGAAGTCGTCAACTCGTCGTTTATTTCTCGCTATGTGCGCGATAAAAGTCCCGGCGATGATGTCGATGTCGTGTGGCAGACCGCCGACGGCAGCAGGATGCAGGCCACCGTTGAACTCGATGAGGCCTCCATCAACTAAAGCTGGTCGTCCACCTTGACATTGCGGGACGCTAACATCCCGGTAGCGGCCATCAGCACAGCGGACGCCGCTAAAAAGAGCAGACTGGCCGTCCAATTGGTGGTTGCTGCTTGCAGTACGCCCACCAGGAGCGGGCCCAACGCAGCAAGAATATAGCCGACAGGTTGAACAAAACCGGACAACCGGGCGGTGATATGTGGGTCCACACTGCGGGCCGGGATCAGAGCGATTGAGGTGGCAAAAGCCATCCCGCCGATCCCAAGCAGCACAACCCACAGCCATCGACCTTCGGCTGGTAACCATAGGAGCCCCAAATAGCCAAACGCGGTCGCCGTGCCAAAAACCAGTGGCCACAACCATAAATGTTTGGCTCGATCCACGACGGTGGGCATCAGCATACTGCCCACGATGCCCAGCGTTGCCAGTGCCGCTAGGAGCAGCCCAGCCTCGGTGGGACTCACACCGGCGTCCCGATAAATCTGGGGGAGCCACCCAAATTGCACATACGCTTGCATCGACTGCAGCCCGAAAAAGACCGTCATAGCCCAGGCGGCCGGAGAGCGGAAGATGTGTTTGGACGAATTGCCATGCCATGGAGCCTTCGGATAATCATATCCAACCCGTGATGCCACCACCCACCACACGATGATTGGCAACACTCCGAGCAAGCCCCACAGGGACAGCGTGGCGCGCCACCCATTTTCCTGGTTCAAGATGGTGGATAAATATTCGGTCAATGGGGCGGAAACTGATGCACCAAGGGCGCCGGAGCCAACGACACAGACGGAATACAGCGTCATGAGTCTGACCGTGTGCGAGCGACCATGGACCTTGATCCAGGCGGGCATCATCACATTGGCCACCGCAATACCGGTCAGTCCAATGATCGATAGGAGTATAAAGAGCCACGAACTATCCACCCAGGCCCGCAGCCCGATACCAAAGACCAAAGCTACGGCAGACATCAACAGGGTGGCGGACATGCCAAAGCGTTTACTGATTTGGACGGCAAATAGGCCCAAGAGACCAAAAATAAGTCCGGGTAATGAGGTGAGTAAGCCCAAGATTCCGCCGCCGAAATTCATCCCATCGCCAATTTCTGCTAGCAGCGGGCCGACAGAACTTGCGGCCGCACGCAAATTCAATGCAAGAGCCAACACGGCAATAAATAAGAGGCTAACGGTCAGCGCGCGGGGAGTTGATGAGGGATGATCGGGTTGAGACATGCCTCTAGTTCTACCCCGAATCTTTGCATATTCGTCACGTACTACGGCCAAAAGCGGATCTTCGCGTCGAGTTGGCATAGTGCCTTACACTGGTACCGTGGCCGCCTCATACACACCCTAGGTATATTCGGCCCGCGCAAATCTTTCATTTCTACCTTCAAACGAGGTATGCCCATGTCCAATCAGCCCACTACACGTGATGATCTTCGCAACGTTGCCATTGTGGCGCACGTAGACCACGGAAAAACCACACTGGTCAACGCCATGTTAACCGCTACCGGCGCATTCGGAGATCATCAACAAGTCGAAGACCGTGTGATGGACTCTGGCGAACTCGAAAAAGAAAAAGGCATCACCATCCTGGCCAAGAACACCACCGTGTTCTATTCGGGCCCGGCTTCCAATAATGCACACGTGACCATCAATGTGATTGATACACCAGGCCACGCGGATTTTGGGGGCGAAGTCGAACGCGGTCTATCCATGGTCGACGGCGTGGTGCTGTTGGTGGACTCATCTGAAGGGCCACTGCCACAAACCCGTTTTGTGCTGCGCAAAGCCCTGGAAGCAGCCAAACCAGTGATCCTGGTGGTAAATAAGGTGGACCGTCCAGACGCCCGCATCGACGGTGTGGTTTCTGATTCGATGGACCTGCTGTTGGGCCTGGCCGAAGACGTTTCCGAAGATGTCCCGGACCTTGACCTGGATGCGGTCCTGGATGTTCCCGTGGTGTACGCCTCCGGAAAAGCTGGACGCGCCTCGACGGTACAGCCCGCCGATGGCCAACTTCCAGACAACGAAGATCTGGAACCACTGTTTGCCACGATCATGGAACATATTCCTGCCCCGACCTACGACGAAACCGAAGTCCTACAGGCCCATGTGACCAACCTGGACTACTCACCGTTCTTGGGTCGTCTAGCGTTGCTACGCGTGCACAACGGGACGCTAAATAAGAATCAGACGGTTGCCTGGTCGTCGGCCGCCGGCATGAAAAATGTCAAAATTACCGAACTGTTAGAAACTAAAGGCCTGACTCGTGTGCCAGCCGAATCAGCCCGCCCCGGTGAAATCGTGGCGGTCGCCGGGATTGAAGACATTATGATCGGCGACACGCTCACCGATCCAGACAACCCGAAGCCCCTGCCGCAGATCACCATTGAAGACCCCTCCATCTCGATGACGCTGGGAGTCAACACCTCACCATTGGCCGGCAAAGTCAAGGGCGCCAAAGTCACCGCCCGACAGGTCAAAGATCGCCTGGATCGTGAACTGATCGGTAACGTCTCACTGAAAGTACTGCCCACTGAACGCCCAGACACCTGGGAAGTGCAAGGCCGCGGAGAACTGGCCCTGGCCATCCTGGTGGAGCAGATGCGTCGCGAAGGCTTTGAACTCACCGTGGGCAAACCACAAGTGGTGACCCGTGAGATCGACGGCGTCATCCATGAACCCATGGAACTGATGACCATTGACGCCCCAGAAGAACACATGGGTGGCATTACCCAGCTGATGGCGGCACGCAAGGGCACCATGGAAAACATGGTCAACAACGGCACCGGCTGGATCCGGATGGAATTCAAGGTACCGGCCCGCGGGCTGATCGGTTTCCGCACCAGGTTCCTGACCGAAACCCGCGGCGCCGGCATCGCCTCCTCCTATGCGGGCGGGTACGAACCCTGGGCCGGTCACATTGTGTATCGGGCCACCGGATCAATTGTCTCGGACCGCTCAGGTGTGGCCACCCCGTATTCCATGATTAATCTGCAAGAGCGTGCCCACTTCTTCATTCAACCCGGTGCTGAAGTCTATGAAGGCATGGTGCTGGGTGAGAACTCCCGCAACGAAGACATGGACGTCAACATTGTCCGGGAAAAGAAACAGACCAACGTGCGTGCCGCGTCATCGGACAACTTTGAAGGCCTCACCCCACCTCGAATCCTCACCCTGGAAGAATCCCTAGAATGGGTGCGCGATGATGAATGTGTCGAAGTAACGCCGGAAGCAATCCGGCTGCGTAAGGTTGTGCTTGATGCAAATGAACGAGTCAAACTCGCCCGTGCTCGGGCACGCGCCGAAGCCCAGTAAAACCCGGCTGAGCCCCTGGTGGGTGCTGGTCGCACTAGCCCTGGGATGCATTACCGGGGCCATCGGAACGGTCCTGCACCTGAACTCCTATTGGACCGGTAGCTTCGGGGTGCCCTGGGGTGTGGCGGTGGCCCTGCTAGTGGCCGGACTAACCCAATGGTGGCTTGGCATACGCACGGCCAGCATGTGGGCCGCCGGACTCACCGGCATCGCCCAGTACATCACCTTGGCCGTACTGGTCGGGCTGAATTCAACCGACCACTTTAGCGTGCCCCTGACCGCCGAAACCTGGGAATTTGTGCCCCACCTGGTCATTGCGACACTGCTGTGGCACATCGGCCTGGTTATCGTCACCATGGGTGTGGTGATCCTCGTGAACCGAAAAATACGTCGGACCCAACACCAGCTCGCCATCGAGCCCGCTCAGCTGGTCACCGACACCGGTACCTGGGACAATCGTTAGACTGAAGACACGAAACTGTGTGAAGGAGCAACACGAACATGACTTACGTTATCGCCTTACCGTGTGTTGATCTGAAGGATAAATCCTGCATCGACGAATGCCCGGTTGACTGCATTTATGAAGGCGAACGCATGCTCTACATTCACCCGGATGAATGTGTGGACTGCGGGGCATGCGAACCCGTCTGCCCGGTGGAAGCCATCTATTACGAAGATGACACACCAGAAGAATGGGCAGATTACTACGACGCCAACGTCGAATTCTTTGATGACGTCGGCTCGCCCGGTGGAGCAGCCCAACTAGGCCTGATCCCCAAAGACCATCCGTTGATCGAGGCCTTACCGCCACAGGAGCACGACCTTTAATGCTGGACCTTCCGCAATACCCGTGGGAGTTACTCACACCGTATAAAACCACCGCACATGCCCACCCCAACGGGATGGTTGATTTATCGATCGGTGCACCGGTCGACCCAACACCATACGTGGTACAAACCGCGCTAAAATCAGCCACGAACTGGCCCGGATATCCCGGCTCAGCGGGCACCGACGAACTGCGCCAAGCCATTGCTGACTGGTACAGCCGACGTCGTAAAGTCAAAAAACTGACCATCGACAATGTGGCTGCCACCGTGGGATCCAAAGAATTTATTGCCTGGCTACCACTGCTGTTGGGGCTTGGGCCAGGCGATGTGATCGTCTACCCAGCCGTGGCCTACCCAACCTATGACATTGGTGCCAAAATTGTTGGCGCCACATCCGTGACCGCAGATTCATTGGCGGAACTGGATGAGGCCACCAGGGCCAAGGTCAAATTGGTGTGGGTCAACTCGCCAGCCAATCCAACCGGCACGGTCCAAGATGCGGATGCACTGCGGGCCATCGTGGACGACGCCCGCGCCATCGGGGCGGTTGTGGCCTCGGATGAATGCTATGCGGAACTGGGCTGGGGCCAGTGGGAGACCACTCGGGTGCCGTCGATCTTGCAGAAGAAAGTCTCCAACGGCGATTTCACCGGCCTACTCTCGGTATATTCACTGTCCAAACAGTCCAATATGGCAGGCTATCGAGCTGCGTTCGTCGCCGGCGATGCCGAACTGATTGCTGCGCTGATCAACCTGCGATCACACACCGGCATGGTGGTGCCCGGGCCCATCCAGCGAGCCATGATCGCAGCCCTGAACGACGAAAACCACGTGGTCGAACAAAAGAACCGCTACCGAGCACGCCGTGACCAGCTGATCAGCGCCATCACCGCAGCAGGCCTGGTCGTGGATCATTCCGAAGCCGGGCTCTACCTGTGGGTGCGAGACCCCAGCGTGACAACACCCACGGCCGAAGATTCGTGGGCCTTAGTTGCACGTTTTGCCGAAGCCGGCATCCTGGTTGGCCCCGGCGTGTTCTACTCAGCGGCGGGCAACGGCTATATTCGGCTTTCCATCACCGCAACAGACCACGACATCAACCAAGCCGTGACTCGGTTGAACACCGGGGTATGATTACGACGTTTGGCCATAATGTTCCAGACGTCACGAAAATTGATAAATTTGTACGGCAGAGACATTTCGAAGAGGGTCACCGAGCTGTGACCATAGTGCAAGCGTCACTTTGCACGGACAAGAGGGAAGAACATGACTGAAAAACATGACGGCAAGCTTACGGTAGGAGACACCAGCGTAGACCTCCCACGTGTTGAGGCAACAGCTGGCAATGATGGTCTCAGCATTGCAACGGTCCTGGGCGACACCGAAGCTGTCACCTACGACCCTGGTTTTATGAACACCGCCAATGCCCAGTCAGCCATCACCTACATTGACGGCGACGCCGGCATTCTGCGATACCGCGGCTACCCAATTGACGAGCTGGCGCAAAACTCGTCCTTCCTGGAAGTCGCCTACCTCCTGATCTACGGCGAACTCCCAACCGACAATGAGTTCGCAGCCTGGGACCAGAACATTCGTGAGCACACCATGCTCCATGAAGACATCAAAGCGTTCTTTGATGGTTTCCCACGCAACGCGCACCCCATGGCCGTCCTGTCATCAGCGGTCTCTGCACTCTCCACCTTTTATGAAGATTCGTTGGACCCCTTTGATGAAGAACAAGTCCACATCTCGACCATCCGCTTGATGTCCAAGGTGCCGGTGCTAGCTGCATACGCCTATAAGAAATCCATCGGACAACCTTTCCTATACCCAGATAATTCTCTGAACCTGACCGAGAATTTTCTGCGTCTGACCTTCGGTGTCCCAACCGAACCCTTTGAACTTGATCAGGACGTGGTTGATGCACTGGATATGCTCCTGGTGCTGCACGCCGATCACGAACAAAACTGTTCCACCTCCACCGTGCGGCTGGTCGGTTCTTCACACGCCAATATCTTCGGGTCGATTTCGGCTGGTATTAATGCATTATTCGGCCCACTACACGGCGGTGCCAATGAAGCTGTCCTGAACATGCTGAACCAGATTCAGCACGAAGGCCTGAGCCCAGAACAGTTCATGGACAAAGTAAAAGACCGCGAATCGGGCATCCGCCTGATGGGCTTCGGCCATCGTGTCTACAAGAACTACGACCCGCGCGCACGGATCGTCAAAAACACCGCTGAAAAGATCCTCAACAAACTCGGCGGCAATGATGAACGCCTCGAAATCGCGATGCGACTGGAAGAACGCGCACTCAACGATGACTACTTCATCGAGCGCAAACTCTACCCGAACGTCGATTTCTACACCGGTCTGATCTACAGTGCGATGGGCTTCCCACCGCGCATGTTCACCCCACTATTTGCACTGGGCCGTCTGCCAGGCTGGATTGCACAGTGGCGCGAAATGATCACCGATCCAGAAACTCGGATCGGTCGTCCACGTCAAGTCTATGTGGGTGAAGGACTACGTCACTACCCGTCAGGCAACTAATCGTTCCTCAGCCGCAGATGCCCCACCGGCAGGGTGGGGCATCTGTGCTGTCGAGCATCACTTGCAATATTGTGTTGTGAGCTCGGTGGTGTCGGCCAGCTGCAACGATGCGTCCGTGGCGTCCTCCCACGAAGCAAAAGCATCGGCCAGCAGACCGTCGTCAACCACCGTTGCTAAGGCGCTGGCCGCAGCTGCACAATCTTGTGCTCCGACACCGATCCAGTACTGCTCACTGGCCAATAACTCCTTTGGCAGCTCGACATCCTCATCGGTCTCAAGCTCCGACCACAACAGCAGTTCGTAATTCGCGGTAATATTTTGATCCGCCTGGACGCCGGCAAGCTGCAACGTATCGCCAGCGATGGCATCGTACCGGCCTGAGCGCAGGCCGATTTCACATTCAGTGGCCGTGTGTTGCACGGTGACCGAACCAACCGGTAATTTCGGGCCGTCAGCCATGGAGTCAGCCACCACACAGACCGCCGCATCCGCGACGTCATCTGCCGACCGCACCGTGTCGAAGGCCAGAACGCTCGTGGGGCTCGCATCATCGGCAGTTGGCTTTTGACGGACCAACAGGCCCGCGTCAACCGTGACATAGGGGCCGACCCACGCAATATCTTCGGTCAACTGTGCCCCAGAAAATTGGCCAATCAGCAGTGTCAGATCGCCCGATGCCAACGCATCGGCTGCATCGTCGGGTTCGGTCGGCACCCACTGAATCTCCATCTCTGCGGATTCGGGATCCAGCTGTGCCGCAACCGCGCGTGCGATTTCGACCTCAGCTCCAGACACCTCTGTGGGATCCGACCCGGCGATCAGCCCCGGTGACGAGAGTGAAACCCCAATATTTAGGCCTTCTTTTGAGTCCACCGGGGCCTCGGGAACTGCTTCGTCAGTCGTGGTGCAGCCAGCTAAGAGCACACCAACACAGACTGCGGCGATGGGGCCGGTCAACACGCGACGACGAGACAAGAAATTTTTAGTCACGCTCAGACATTATCGCAAGAACCTGATCATCCCACTCACAAGACCACGCCGAACGGTGCAGCATTCAAAGGCCACCCAGCACCCTGTCATCTCTGAGCGTGATCGCTGGTGACGAACGGCACATCGTGGTTGCAAAAACAATTTTCAGCGGCCGTGGGCGCCAATAAACCTCATCGGATCAAAGGTGTCGCAGACCACGATGTTGCCCCACTGGGCTGCTGGGCCGAAACCTCCACATGGGCCCTAGTTTGAGGCCCCGACAAGCAGGCTTAGGCACTTCGTGAGACAATAGAGACATGGGCGACGTGATTTTGCTGATGGAAATTCTGGTGTTAGGCATCCTAGTCATCGGATTTTTAGCTCTGTTGATCACTCGTGGTGATCAACATTTGGTGAAACCCATGGCGACGCCACTGCCGACCCTGCCGCCGGTGCTCCTGCCGGAAGCGCAAGACATTTCTGCCCAAGATATTCAAGACATACGCTTTGCAGTGGGACTGCGTGGATACCGAACTGATCAAGTGGATCAGGTCCTAGAACGACTGACCTCAGCTATTGAAGTACGCGATCAACAGATCGCCGAATTACGCCAGAACGCGAAATATTCGCAACAACACGAAGAATCCCCGTGAAATATGGGCCGCTCGCGTCGCGGAACCGACGCGGATAGAAAGGAATAATTATGGCTGCAATGAAGCCTCGTACCGGTGATGGTCCAATGGAAGTCGTCCGGGAGCAACGTAAGCTCGTCATGCGGATCCCCACCGATGGGGGAGGCCGGCTAGTTGTCGAACTCAACGACGAAGAAGCACAGGAACTCAAAGACGCCCTCTCCGGCGTCATCAAAGTCAGCTAAGACCAGCCCAACCCTAAACTCGGGTGGCCAAGAGTAGACCCGTGCCAGTGGGCAACAGTGTTGAGGTCCGCCACACGGTGGCATTATCCCGCAACTCATTGCCCACATCGCGCAGCATCACGGTCGAAGCGTCACGAACGGCCGGACGGGGCACCCGGTCCTGATCTAGGGCATCATGAATGATGACCATACCACCGGAGCGGAGCAATCGCGCCGCTTCGGTGACGTGGTATTCCAACAGGAGCAGATCGGCGTCAATAAAGACCAGATCGTAGGCGCCCGCAGAAAGTTTCGGCAGTACTGTTCGACCGCGTCCGGCAATCAGCCGGGTAGTTGAACTCGGGTAGCCATCGGCACCAAACACTTCACGCGCGGCGCGTTGTGCTTCAGCATCGGGATCAAGCGATGTGAGCACGGCTCCCGCGGGAGCACCTCGCATCAGCGCCAGACCTGATACCCCCGCACCGGTGCCCAACTCCACCATGGTTTGTGGACGGGCCGCCGCAGCCAGAAACGTCAGAACCGAAGCTGTGCCTTCAGATACCGGCGTAATCCCCAATTCGGCAGACCGGTCCCGAGCCATCAGCACGACCTCGTCTTCAACCGGGCGTGCTTCGGCAAAAGCCCAGCTAGCGTATTTACCGGTCTGTTGTGGGCTCAGCGCCTTCATAACCTGTGTACTCCCGTGAATTGTCGTCGTATGCACGCTATATGCTCACTACATTGTAAAGGCACCCCGAGACGATGTTGTGTTCATGCCAAATAACCACGGGTATTTCAGAATATTCTCAGATTCATTTGCCACAATGATGACAGTCCAGTTTTGAAAGAAAATCTTGAATCAACGATGGAAGCGAGGATTTGTTGATGAGCAGAAGTTCTTCAGGCTTCGCTTTTCATCCACGCTCCAAGTTCGATGCGTTCCTTGAAGGACAACTATCGGCTTCTGCAGACGCACGCATGCGCGCACACTTGGCAGGGTGCCCCCAGTGTGCCGAAGAAGTCGAGCAACGCTCTTCAGCTTTATTAGTCACCCAAAAGCTTGAGCGTATCTCTCGCGATGGATCCCCACACTATGCTGAGCCACCATCCACCACGGTGATGAAACCCACCGGTCTAGCGGGCTGGAAATTTCTCATCGGGGCGGGCGTCATCGGGTTATTCGTGGCCGGTGCCTTTATGAGTCTCTGGATGCTGGGTGGGGCCGACCGATCGTATGAATCTGCCGGGTCATCATCACCGGCGCTGATTCCCGAGCAGATTGAAATCAGTCACTCAGATCCGCAAGAGCTCATTCATCCCACCCCTAGTGACGACTCGACCAAAATTCCCACAGATTTCGGTACGACCAGCGCACAACTGTCGTATAGCAGTGCTCCGCTGGGGATAGATGGCACACCGGTCCGATTGAACTCGGTGAGCCAATTGCGGGCTGCCGGCTGGACAATTCCACAATTCCAGGCCCTGGGCATGGTCTTTGAGTCTGCAGTTGTGGATGAGCAAGACGGCCAAGTCTATGTGGTCTCTGTATTTAATGGGTCCTCGGTCAACACCGATGATCAGACCGTTGTACGAGAATGTCGGGTCGAAAATGAAGACGGCACCGTGACCGCATGTAGCCAACTGGATTTTACAACTTCCGCCGCCACCGAAGTTTCACTACCGGTTGCCGAAAATGTGTGGCTGTTCACCTACCCGGACGGGTCTTGGACGGCATATATGGCCACCAGCAAATCGCAATACCGGGTGGACTCGACCTCTGATGCCGACTATGCCGGTAGTATCATGTCTACCCTGTACGTCGAAGAAAAATCCCGGCTCAGCACTGGAACCGCTGAAATTCGTGAAGGTGTTAGCCAGCGCTTCGAGCGCGGCGTTGAACGGCTATTAGGCCGTTAAGGTCGCCCCAAAAATCTCCGGGCGGGACACTTTCGGGTAGGCTGTAGCCAGTATGAATATCTTTGGTATTAATGGTGGCGAGCTCATAGTCCTTATCGTGCTCGCATTGCTATTGTTGGGACCCGAAAAGATCCCACAGTACCTTCGAACCCTCCGGGAATGGATCCATAAAGCCCGTGTCCTGGCCGAAGGCGCCAAAGAACAATTCAAAGAAGAAACTGGCACCGATTTTGACGATGTCGACTGGAAAAAATATGATCCGCGACAATATGATCCTCGTCGGGTCATCCGTGAAGCACTCGCCGAACCGATCGAAGATTTAGAATCAACGCTTACTGACGCCAAAAGCTCTCTTCAAGACGCAGCCGACACCGTGATAGAAAAACCCCCGGAACGACCGGCACTCACCCAAGCCCAAATCCTTGCGGCAGCGGTTCCGATTGATCAGCTTGAACAACAGTCGCAATTCCCCGACCCGCAGCGATCCGAAGACACCGAAGATTCTGCAGCTGAATCCGTTGCTACCGACCAGTCGCCAGCATCGCTGAGTAACCAACCCGCAGCAGCGGAAGCAGAAAGACCTGCCGAAGAAGCAGAAGCAGCGCCAAGCCGTGCAGCCACGGTAGACGATCCAACGGTGGTGTTGACCCCGTTTGATGCTGAAGCTACTTAGGTGATACCGGCAGTTTCCTGCCTGATAGTCCTCGGGGCGTAGCTGCTAAGTGGTCCACAATGCTGGTCAATGCCTGTCCGGCGGCAGACCGAGGCGACTCCACCACCGACGGGGTTCCGGCTTCACTGTCGGCCCGCAACACCGGATCCAGCGGGATCGAACCCAGCAGCGGAACGTCCTGGTCTAACACCTCGGTCAACCGTTGGCTGACCGCCTGACCACCACCGGAACCAAATACTTCTAAGACCGTACCATCGGGCAGCTCCATTGGCCCCATATTCTCGATGACCCCAGCAACCGGTTGTTTCGTTTGGGTTGATAACTGACCGGCTCGAGCAGCAACCTGAGCCGCGGTATGTTCTGGTGTGGTAATCACCAGCAGCTCAGCGTTGGGCAGTAATTGTGAAGTTGAGATGGCAATATCACCGGTGCCGGGCGGCAGATCAATGAATAACACATCCAGATCACCCCAATACACATCGGTGACGAATTGTTCCAGTGCACGGTGCAGCATCGGCCCACGCCAGGCGACCGGCTGGTCGGAGTCCAGAAACATCCCAATCGACATGACCTTCACCCCGTAGGCAATCGGCGGCATGATCATGTCCTCAACCTTGGTGGGTTTGCCGGTAATTCCCAACAGCCCGGGGATAGAAAACCCGTGAATATCGGCGTCAATGAGACCCACATCCAGGCCGCGGGCTGCTAGCCCAACCGCCAGATTGGCCGTTAGTGTGGATTTTCCCACCCCACCTTTACCGGAGGCGACAGCATAAATTTTCGTCAGTGATGCCGCACCGAAAGGATTCTTCGGCCGTGCTGCGGTGAGATTTTCCTGCAGTGCTACCCGCTGGTCTGGCGTCATCGTAGTGAGTCGCACCGAAACGCTGCCATCGGTCAGCGGTTGCACCGCAGTCGTCACATCCGTCTGGATGGTGTCCTGCATAGGGCAGCCGTCAATAGTAAGACGAATCGTCACACTGACATCGTCGTCGTGAAATTCCACCGCCGAGACCATGCCCAACGTGGTGATCGGCTGGCGGATCTCGGGATCAATCACCTCTGCCAGAGCATGCCACGCTGCCACCTCTTGAGCAGTGGTCGGAGCGATATCCGGGGCTAAGATACCCTCCGGATGCAGGTCGGGCGTATTGGTCATGGGCGGTCATTCTCCTTGCTCACAGCGCAAAGTGGGCGGGGTGGTGGAAAGTCTGCCCCGCAGGGTAGAAAATGGACACTATGAGTATGTTTGGTCCTGGAGCACACATAGGGTCACCGCTGCCTCAAGGGCAGCTGGTTGGCAACTACCGTTCGTATGATGCCGCAATGACGGCGGTTGATCGCGCAGTAGAGGCCGGGGTGGATCCACGGTTTCTTTCTATCGTAGGACGTGATCTGCGTTCGGTCTATCGGTTGCGTCACCGCCCGAGTTATGCGGCGGTTGCCGGCCGTGGTGCTATGCAGGGCGCATTCTTCGGCGTGTTCATCGGACTGTTAATCTCCATGATGTCCGGCGGCCAAGATTTAGTGATGACTCTGGGCGCCACCGTGCTGATGGGTGCTGTGATTTGGGTGCTTTTCGGGGTGATCGGGGAAGTACTGCGGCGCCGCCAACTCAAATACGCGATGATTCCGTCCATGACGGCGGTGAGCTTTGACGTGGTGGTAGACAATGCTGTGGCAGCGCAGGTCACCTCAGCCCTGGGCCCCCAGCCAATGGGGGCGTCGTCGGCGCCTGCTGGCCCGACTCCACCCCCGCAGACCGCTCCGAATCCCGAAGCCGCCGAGTCGGAGTCATCCGGTGGCATTCAGGACCTGCCGGATGGTCGACCACAATTCGGTGTCCGAGTTGACCCGGAACCCGAACCAGAGGCCGACCAAGAATCCGACAGTTCAGAAAAGTCCTAGCTCTGCCACAGTTGGGCCATCCATGCCTCAACATCGGCTACGGTGCGAGGTAAGTGCGCTGACATGGATTCAGCGCCGTCGGCGGTGACAAGAATGTCATCTTCAATTCGGATGCCAATGCCGCGGTATTCTTCCGGAACCGCCAGGTCTTCGTTTTTGAAATACAAGCCGGGTTCGATGGTGAACACCATGCCCTCGCGTAGCGGGGCATCCAAGTACATTTCGCGGCGCGCCTGCGCACAATCGTGCACGTCTAAGCCCAGATGGTGTGAGGTGCCGTGCGGCATCCACCGGCGGTGATGTTGCCCTTCGGCGGAGAGCGCTTCTTCAACTGACACCGGCAGCAGACCCCAATCGTCGAGATGCTCGGCGAGTACTTGCATGGCAGTGTTATGGATATCGCGGAATAATACGCCGGGTTTGGCCGCGGCAAGTGCCGCATCCGCGGCTGCTAATACGGCGTTATAAACTCTGGCTTGCACCTCGGTGAATTTCCCGTTCACCGGCAGGGTGCGGGTGATATCTGCCGTGTAGAGCGAATCAGCTTCTACTCCGGCATCGACTAACACCAGGTCACCGTCGTTGACCTGACCGGTATTCCGAATCCAGTGCAATACGGTGGCATTATTTCCGGCAGCGGCGATCGTGTCATAGCCCAGATCGTTGCCCTCTAATCGAGCCCGTGAAAAGAACGCCGTCTCAATGACACGTTCGCCCCGTTGGTGTTGGGTGGCTTGCGGGATAACTCGGACAATGTCTTCAAAACCACGAATAGTCGACTCGATCGAGCCGCGGAGTTCGGCGACCTCGTAGGCATCTTTGGTCAGACGCATTTCGGATAAGAACTCTGCCAGTTCACCGTCAAGGGCATCAGAGCGCTCCAAATCAACCCCCGTGTTGATTCTCGAGGTGTCAACGAGGGCATCCATATTTTGGTCAGTTTCCCGGACCAACCGGATTCGGGTGCCGCCGATTTCTACGACTCCGGCGTCCACCGTGACCGCGTATTCCAGCCCGGTGAGGTCTTGGGTCTCAAGCCCGGTGCGCTGGCGCAGTTCTTTCAGGGTTGGTCGTGGACCGACCCAAAACTCGCCGATTTTCGTATTGGAATAGAACTCTTCGGAATCCCTGCCGGCCAGCGGACGGAAGAAGAGTGTGGCGACGTGGTTACTGCCGTCGTCACCGGTGCCTTCTGTAACCGGTTGCATTACCAGTACGGCTTCAGGCTCGTGGTCTACTCCCAGGCCGGTGAGGTGTGCGAATGCGGAGTGCGGTCGGAACCGATAATCGGTGTCATTGGATCGCACTTTGGGCGCACCGGCGGGGATGACCAGACGATCGGTGGGGAACCGGCGGGACAACGTTGCTCGGCGCAGGGCAGCATAAGAGGCCGCGGCATCGGGTTGGAAATCAACGTCTTCAGTCTGTTGCCAGTTGGAACCCATAAACGCTTTGAACGCCTCTGAAGAGGGTCGATGAGACCGGTTTTCTACCCGATCTTCAATCGGTTGGTCCTGGGCGGGGTTTTGTACGGGATCAGATGATTGAGTCATAGTGTTATCTTCCCATGATTGCGAAAACAGTCTACGACCTCTGGAGAAATTCGCGACAAGCTTGTGTCAGATGGGCTGTCGTGGTCTTCACGGGGTTCGCGAACCTGCCACAATACCGGCTGCCCTAGTAGACTGCCTTCTTATGGCTTTCGACATGCACACTCATTCGGATTTTTCGGATGGCACGACCACCCCAGCTGAGGTTATTAGCGCTGCGGCACGTGCCGGTCTGGCGGGCGTTGCCATGACCGATCATGATACGACGGCGGGTTGGGAGCCGGCTGAAGAAGCCGCTGCAGAGCATCAGATAGCGTTAATTCGTGGAATGGAATTGTCGACGGTATCGGCAGATGGCATTCCGGTGCACGTCCTATCGTATCTGCATGATCCCACGAATCTTGCCTTACTCCAAGAGTTAGCGAAGTCGCGGAATGCGCGGTATAAGCGCGCCAAACGGATGGCCGAATTACTGTCGGAGGATTTTCCCATCAGTTGGGAGTTGGTGAAGCAGCACACCACGGCGGAGTCGACGATTGGACGACCGCATCTGGCTGATGCCCTGGTGCATGTTGGTGCCGTGCCGAACCGGTCCGCCGCCTTTGACACGATTCTGCGGGGTGGTTCAAAGTATTATGTGCCGCATTACGCCCCGGACCCGGTGTTAGGGGTGGAACTGATTCGGGCTGCTGGCGGTGTTCCCATCTTTGCGCACCCCAAAGCCAAGGTCCGTGGTCGCATCGTCGATGAGCGGCTGTTCTATGACATGCTTGATGCTGGTTTAGCAGGTGTCGAAGTATACCACCGGGACAATAGTGGCAGCGGGAAAGCGTGGCTCCTGGACTTCGCCAAGAAACACGACCTGCTGGTTACTGGTTCATCGGACTACCACGGTGCAGGCAAACCCAACCGCCTGGGGGAGAACACCACACCTCGCGCCACCGTGGAAGCGATTGAAGCCGGTGCAACCTCGGGGTACGGCGTCTTGTGGAACGGGAATTAGCGGGCCTGAACTGTACAGGCCTCTGGGCTGAGCATCGCGTCCCGGTGGTTCTGTGCGCCCGACCCACGACCTGGTAGCCGTGCTGCTTAGGAACGCGTTGGAAGGTCCGCTATCTCTGGCTCAATGTTGAGGCATGCTACGTCAGGGAACCGTTTGGTCATGACATCGATAGCCTGTGGGTTTTGGTCCACGAGCACAAAGTTTCGCCCCAGTTGTTGGGCAGCAGCGCCCAGCGTCCCGGAACCTGCAAAGAAATCCAGCACCCAGTCATCTGGCCGGGAGGACGCGGCGACCATCCGGCGGACCAACCCGACCGGTTTTTGGGTCGGGTAGCCCGTTTTTTCTTTGCCGGTGGGCGATACGATGGTGTGCCACCAAACATCGGTTGGCATTTTGCCTCGTTCACGTTTTTCGGGTGTTACAAGCCCTGGCGCCATATAGGGTTCACGGTCGACTTCTGTCGAATCGAACCAATACTTTTTGGGGTCCTTGACGTACACCAGGATGGTGTCGTGTTTGGCTGGCCAGCGACTGCGCGACTTGCCCCCGTAGTCATAGGCCCAAATAATTTCGTTCAGAAAATGCTCGCGTCCGAAGATCATATCCAGCATGACCTTGGCATAGTGCACTTCTCGATAGTCCAGATGCAGGTACAAGGTGCCGTCTTCGGCCAGAATCCGCCAGGCTTGTTCCAAGCGGGGCTCCAGGAAATCCCAGTAGTCGGTGAACGCATCATCATAGGATGCCAGCGCACCGCGCAACGTTTCATAGGAGTGTCCGCCGAACCCCACCCGGTCGCCTTCGCCGTGGGCAACCCGCACGGTTGTGGTTTGGGTGCGCGACTGGGTACGCCCGGTGTTGAATGGGGGATCAATATAGATCATGGTGACAGATGCATCCGGGACTGTCGCCAAAAACTGCAGGTTATCGGCCTGGATGATCTTATTTTCACCCGAGAAAATCGAGCTCATGGGAGTATTATTCGTCACCCTTATTGCTGCGCTGTACGACTTGGCCGTTCTTGCGGCGAGTACGGCTGCGTCGACGGCGTGGTTTCTGCTCTTGTGTGGTGTTGTCTTGGCTATCAGAGGATCGGTTGGAACGTGTGCGTTGACGCTGGCGTCCTGGACCGCGTCCGCGACCTTGACCGCCTTTGCCGCGCCCACGGCCACCGCCACGTTGGTTGCCACCGCGCTGCTGGCGGTCTGGGCCGCCTAGCTCTTCCTGTTTCTCTGCATCTAGACCAGCACGGGTACGCTGCGCTTTGGGTAAGCGTCCTTTGGTGCCCTCGGGAATGTCGAGGTCTTCGTACAGGTGTGGTGAGGCGGAGTAGGTTTCGACCGGCTCAACCTGGTCAATTTCAAGTGCCTGGGCAATGAGCTTCCAACGGGGCAGATCTTCCCAATCGACCAGGGTGACAGCGATACCTTTGTGACCAGCGCGGCCGGTACGTCCGACGCGGTGCAGGTATGTTTTTTCGTCTTCCGGGGATTGGAAGTTGAACACGTGGGTGACTTCTTCGACGTCAATACCGCGTGCGGCCACGTCCGTTGCCACGAGGACATCAATTTTTTCGTTCCGGAATGCGCGTAAGGCTTGTTCACGAGCACCCTGGCCGAGGTCGCCGTGCAAGGCGCCGGCGGCAAAACCGCGACGCTCAAGTTCTTCGGCCACCCGGGCTGCGGTGCGTTTGGTGCGTGTGAACACAATGGTTAGTCCGCGGCCGCGTGCTTGTAGGGCGCGTGCCAGGAGTTCGTCTTTATCCATGTGGTGGGCACGGTATACGAGTTGGCGAATATCGCCTTTGATGAGTGACTCATCTTCGGGGTTCGATGCGGAAATATGAGTTGGTTGAACCATGTAGCGTCGTGCCATAGTGACGACGGCACCGGGCATGGTGGCGGAGAACAGCATGGTCTGGCGTTCTTCTGGGACGGCCTGCAGGAGGGTCTCCACATCGGGCAGGAATCCAAGGTCTAACATTTCGTCGGCTTCGTCGAGCACAACAGACTGGATCTGCGAAAGATCCAGGTGTTGTTGTTTCATCAGGTCGATGAGTCGGCCGGGGGTCCCGACGACCACGTCGACGCCCCGCTTCAAATCGTCGATTTGTGGTTCGTAGGCGCGACCACCGTAGATGGAGCCGACCCGAACGGAAAGATGTTTCGCAGCACCTTCGAGGTCTTTGGAGACTTGGACAGCCAGTTCACGTGTTGGTGCCACAATGAGGGCCTGTGGTGCACCCGGGATGGCTAACTCGTTGTAGCCTTCGTCTTTGGGGCCCACAACGTTGTGGAGCACGGGTAGACCAAAGCCTAGGGTTTTGCCGGTACCGGTTTTTGCTTGTCCGATGATGTCGTGGCCATTGAGAGCAATGGGGAGCGTCATGGACTGGATGGGGAACGCATTCTCGATCCCTTGTTCGGTCAGTGCCGTAACAAGTTCGGGTTTGAGCCCGAAAGATGCAAACGATTCGTCAGGGGTATTTGTCACTAGTGAAGAATTCCTTAAGATCAGAGGTCAGCACGGTTGTGTGCTTACGGAGCCGATCGTGGATTAGTCAAAAGTAACAGATACGCATTCACGTACGACCGGTCATCCGGGGTGCAAATATTTCGATCCAAACATGTGGACCAGTATCCAAGTCTACCTGGTAGAGCGGGTAGGTGGTGACTAACCGGCGATAAAGCCGACGCGACGTGCGCTGACGTCACCAATTTCTACATAACCCAGGACACCGGCTGGCACAATAATGGTGCCGCCTTTGTTGTCGGTCAGTTCAAGGGTTGAGTTATCGTTGACCGCTGTGCGAGCCCGTTCGGTGACGTCGTCTTTGGACATATCTGTCTCAAACGAGATTTCGCGAGCTACGTTTTGGATGCCAATACGAATTTCCACGGTTCTAGTCCTCCTAGAAAAGTTTTGCTTGGGAGCTTGTGTTGCACTTATCAGCTTAGATGAGTTTCATTGGTTGGGGCTGACGAAAGTCTGCACTACGCTGACGGATTATTGGCTAAATCGAATCCAATAGCGCCGTGTGCGACGAGCCTGCACGTGTGGTTTACGGCAGCCTCTAACGTCATGGTGGAATGCGCAGCATTGTTGTTGCGGAACTCTTCTGCCCAATGCATGGCCAACACCATGACCGCTGATGCGATCCCTCGAGTGATGAACTTTGATGCAGCCGCATCCAGTATGGAGTTGTCCAGGATGTAGGGGGAGATTAGTTCCACCAGTTCTGTGACGAATTGTTCTTTGCGAGCCTCGACTTCTTCTGGATGTTTCATCGAGGTGTCCAGGATGAGTCGATAGAGTCCGCGCGGATCGGAGGTGAACTCAAAGATTCCGCGCACCGCTTGATAGGCAGTGTCCTCGTCCGCGGTTGCGGCTGTGGGATCGACCGTCTGCATGGCAGTGGTGATGCGATCGCGGAGGGCATCTAATTGCTGATCGATCAGTGAGAAGTAGAGGGCACGCTTATTTTTGAAGTGTTGATACAGGACAGGTTTTGAGACCGCCGCTCGGTGTGCGATCTCGTCCATGGTGGTCTGGGCAAAGCTTCGTTCAGCGAAAACATCCAGGGCAACATCAATGAGTTGGGCGCGGCGTTGCTCACGCGGCATACGGATTGGTGACTCGGTGGTTTGCGACATGTTCAGCATTCTATGCCGACTGTTGGCAACAGGTCACCACGATGGCACGTCAGGCAGTGCGTCGTTGTGCTGCTGCGGTGTCGACCAGCGGAGCCGCAGTTTCAGGGGCGCGGCCATTTTGTGGGTTGTGTTTTGCTGTGTCGCCAACTTCGAGACCGAACACGGTTTCTAATGCGGCCTCGTACTCTTCGAGGGTGCCGTTGGCTGCGGCCTGTCGGGCACGGATGGTTGGCTCGTGCAAGATTTGGCGGACCATGCGGCGCATGGCCAGCTGTACTTCTTCTGCCGCCGCGGTGCAACCGTGGCGTTCTTGAACCCGTGCCATTTCGTCTTCCAATACGGACATGGTATGCCCGCGCAGGGTGACGATTGCGTCGGTGGCGGTACGTTCGCGCCTATCCGTCAGGTAATCGCTCACGGCGCCATCGACCAGTTGCTGGGCCTGGGTAATCGACGCTTGTTGTTCGGTGGGTGCCGCCATCTTTACTGATTCAAGGGTGATCAGGTCAACAGCAGGTAGATCCCCGATGCCGGGATCGAAATCATGAGTCAACGCAAGATCTAGGACCGTTAGACGGTGTGACGCGCCTTCACGAAGGTGCTGGATCTGTTCGGCGCTGACGGTCCGCTCTCCACCGGAGACCCCAATCAAGACGTCTGCTTCGGCGAAAGCCCCTTCAACATCTGCGCCACCCAGCGCTAACGCCCAACCTCCACGTTCTTCCACGAACTGCTGTGCGCGACCCGAGGAGGAATGCACGGCAACGTTCTTGGCTCCGCGCGCTTCCAACTGTGTCAGAGTGGTGCCGGCATAAGCACCGGTGCCGACCAACAGAATATTGGCGTCCTGCCAGAAACGGGTTCCGCCGACAATGGAAGTGCCGGCACGTAATTCAGTGGCCAAGTCGAGGGCCACGGACACAATGGAGCGTCCGGTAGAGCCCAACGCGGTTTGTGCACCAATATCCTTGGCGGTGCGGGTGGCGGCTTCAAAAAGTTTCGTGAGCCCTCCGGTGGTCCGGCCGGCTTCCCGCGCCTCGATGAGCGCCCGACGGACCTGCCCGGCGATCTCGCGTTCGCCCACCACAGCGGACTTCAGGCCCGAGCCCACTTCGAAAAGGTGTCGTACGGCTGCATCATGACGGTACAGCTGAAACGCTGAAGCAACAGTGTCGTAGGACAGCCCGGTTGCGTCAGCAATGGATTGCAAAATTTCGGTTGACGCCTGTTCAACATTATTGGCACCGGTCTCGGCATAGAGCTCGACCCGGTTGCACGTAGACAGCGTTATGACACCAGAAATTGCGTCGGAGGATACAGCTTCGGAGACCTCTGAAGCGCCGCTAGCGAGTTGCGCCACTGTCTCGAGGTCCAACCAAGTGTGCGCCGCGACTAATGAAAACATCACCACAATAGCTCCTATCGTACGAAATTTGCTGACAGGAGCAAAATGCGCCATACGGTTTCGCTGTTGGGGTGAACCAGCGTTCTAGCAGGACACGTGCAGAAAATGTGCAGCAGCGCCTGGAATAATGGGCTGATATGAACCAAGCGTTTTCTCAGAGTCCGGCCCTGCCGGCCAATCACCCGCTCATCATTCAGGACGCCGAAAAATCTACCGCCGAGTCCGCACTGCTGAAAGCTTATCGAGGCGGTGTCGGTGACCGTCGGCCAGTCTGGTTTATGCGTCAGGCCGGTCGATCTTTGCCGGAATACCGCAAACTTCGTGAAGGCACCACCATGCTGGAGTCATGTTTGATTCCTGAAATGGCCTCGGAAATAACGCTGCAACCGGTGCGTCGCCACGACGTTGATGCTGCCATCTTCTTCTCTGACATTGTGATCCCGCTGAAGCTGGCCGGTATCGGTGTGGAGATTCAGCCGGGCGTGGGGCCGGTGCTGGATGCACCCATCCGCACGGCGGCCGATATTGACAATCTGCCCGAGCTCACCGATGACATGTTCCAGCCCATCACCGACGCCGTCAAACTTACGGTTGCCGAACTGGGTGCGCGCCCGCTGATCGGGTTTGCTGGGGCACCGTATACGGTGGCCGCCTACATGGTTGAAGGACGCCCGTCGCGCGACCACCTGGGGCCTCGCGCCATGATGCACAATGACCCAGAATCTTGGGATCGCCTCATGGCCTGGACCGCCGAAGCCTCGGGACGCTTTCTTCGCGCCCAGATCATGGCCGGCGCCTCGGTTGGCCAGCTCTTCGATTCGTGGGCGGGTTCGCTGTCGCGAACCAATTACCAGACAAAGGTCATGCCATATTCGACGCAAGCAATCGAATATATCGCCGACCTCACCGGCGACAACGGGGTACCTCTGGTGCACTTTGGGACCGGAACAGCTGAAATTCTGGACCTCATGCGAGACGCCGGCGCCTCCGTTGTTGGCGTGGACTACCGACTGCGCTTGGACGAAGCCAACCGTCGACTAGGTAACACCCCCGGACCAGACGGTCGTACCACCGTGCCGCTGCAGGGCAATATTGACCCGGCCCTCTTAGCCGCAAACTGGGACGTCCTGGAAGCTCACGTTCGCGAAGTCATCGCCCAGGGTGCTGAAGCACCGGGGCACGTTTTGAATCTGGGCCACGGGGTCCCGCCGACCACAGATCCAACCGTGTTGAGCCGCGTTGTAGAACTGATTCACTCCATCGATTACTAAATGCCACACGTCGTTATCGTTGGTGCCGGGATGGCCGGTCTGCTCTCCGCTTATGCTGCGGCGCAGGCCGGCCACCAGGTCACTATCTTCGAAGCAGCCCGGACCGCCGGCGGCGCTATTGCGCCGGCCACCTTTGCGCTGCCCGAAGGGCGATTGACCGTGGACGCTGGAGCAGAAGCCTTCGCTGCCCGCTCGACACTCATGAGCCAACTCATCGACCAGCTCGACCTCGCCGATGATGTCGTCACACCACAACCAGCAGGCTCCTGGTTATATTTGCCCGACAGTGGAGCGGTACCCGCGCCCACCGTGGGTATGTGGGGGATACCGGGAGACCCCGGAGCCCCCGAGGTTGTGGCCGCACTCGGTGCTGAGGCGGCAGCCCGGGCAGCTAAGGAGCTCACGCTGCCCATGGACACTTGGGCGCGCCGTCGCGCCACGGGCCAACCCATCACCGTCGGAGAGCTGGTGGCAGACCGATTTGGTCCCACCGTGCTGGAACGCCTGGTCGCCCCGGTCGTTGCCGGCGTGCACTCGGCAGACCCCAACGACGTCGCTGTTGAAACCATCGCACCCGGGCTGGTAGAGAAAGCCATCGAACACGGATCGGTGGCCAAAGCCATTGCCGCCATTCGAGCCGCGGCACCACCCGGCGCTGCCGTCAAGACGCTGACCGGCGGCATGCACCGACTCATCAACGCCCTGGTTGACCACCTCACAGCCCAACCCGGTAGCGACATCCGGTTCAACACCAGAGTCACCGGCCTTGATATGGAAACCAAAAGCGTGCTCACCCAGCATGGTGAGCACATCGCCGCAGATCAAGTGGTCTTAGCCATCAACGCACCGGCAGCCTTTGACCTGCTATCCCCGTCAACCAGACTGACAGACCGGCCCGCACTGGGTGCCGGTGTGGCGTTGGTAATGCTGGTGCTCGATTCCCCACAGCTAGACGGTCAGCCGCGCGGTACCGGCATGCTCGTCTCCCCGGCGGCAGACCACATCCGAGCAAAAGCAGTCACCCACGTGACCGCAAAATGGGACTGGGCACAACAGCAGGCGACCTCGCTGGCCGCACACCGCCACGTGCTGCGTCTCAGCTACGGTCGAGTCACCGACCCGATCGATGGGAGCGCGCCCGGATACCAGACTGCCGACGAAGAGCTGCGACAGCTGGCCATCGCCGATGCCGCCGCAATGTTCGGACTCAGCCAACACCACGTATCCCAGCGACTCATCGCCACCAACGTGGTCCGGTGGCGCGAAGAAATGCCCCTCACCACCCCCGACAACAGAACCCGAACTGCCGCAATAGCACAAGCAGCCGATACGACCGACTGGCTGCACGTGACCGGAGCATGGTTTGCCGGCACCGGGTTAGCTGCCATCGCGCAGCACTCGTCAGCGCACCAGTTTTATCCACTACAGTGATTTCTACAGGACGTAGAATAGAACATAGGAGCAGAAGTGACTGAAACAACAACAGTAGTCCAGGGCGAAGAATCCGCCACCAGCTGGTTCACCACCTATACGATTTTTGCGCGCAATGCCGACGCCCAACCAAAATCAGATGCCGATGCGGCCCGCGATAACGCAGAATTTGCGCAGCTCGTCGAAAATATTGCCGATCAAGGCGTCACACTGCGCGGCCTCTACGACGTCTCCGGGATGCGCGCCGAAGCAGACATCATGGTGTGGATGTGGTCGAAATCCCCAGAAGCACTCCAAGATGCAATCCGTCAGATACGCCGTTCAGGACTCCTGTCCGGTACCACCGTGAAGTTCTCGGCCATGGGCGCCGACCGGATGGCCGAATTCAACCCGGAACACGTGCCAGCCTTCACCGAAGGCCGGAAACCCCGCAAATGGTTGTGCTTCTACCCATTCGTGCGCTCCTACGACTGGTACACGCTGGACCCCAAAGAACGCGCCCGCATGCTGCGCTCCCACGGCCAACTGGGACAAGACTTCCCAGATATCTGGGCCAACACGGTCTCAGCATTTGGTCTCAACGACTGGGAATGGCTGCTGGGCCTGGAATCACCACGTCTAGACCGCCTGGTCGATATGATGCGCTCCCTGCGAGACAATGAAACCCGCCACTACGTGCGCGAAGAAGTCCCGTTCTACACCGGCCGTTACATTGAAATTGATGAAGTAGCTGAGGTGCTGGCCTAATGGCCTACCGAATTGGAACCCGCGGCTCCGCATTAGCCACCACCCAAACCCAGTGGGTAGCCGATGCCATGACCACCCAGGACACCGCTTTTGAACAGGTCATCATCAAAACCAAAGGCGATGTGACTACCGGTTCACTGGCCAATCTGGGTGGCACCGGTGTGTTCGCAACCGCTCTGCGGCAGGCTGTGATTGACGACGAAGTCGATATCGCTGTGCACTCATTGAAAGACCTGCCGGCAAAACAACCTGCCGAGCTCCGCATCGCCGCCATCCCAGCACGCGCGGATGTGCGCGACGCACTGTGCGCCGCCAACGGCATGACCCTGGACACCCTACCCAAGGGAGCCAAAATCGGGACCGGATCACCGCGCCGAGTAGCCCAATTGCTGGCTCTGCGGCCGGACCTGGAAATGGTTGATATCCGCGGGAACGTTCACACCCGCCTGGCACGCGTGGCCGGCTACGAACACCACCACGACAACGCTCCGGCAGCCGCTGGTTCTCCCAAAGGTGACCTAGACGCCGTGGTGCTCGCCTGCGCCGGCATTGACCGGTTGGGATTGGACTGGGCGATCACCCAGCGCATCGACCCCGAGATCATGCTGCCGGCACCGGGCCAAGGTTCACTTGCCGTAGAAGTTTCTGCGATCAAAACCCTGGACGAAGCACTGGTCACCGCGCTGACCAAACACGAACACACAGGTGCTCGGTTGGAAGCCACGGCCGAGCGTGCGCTGCTGGCCACCTTGGAAGCCGGTTGTGCCTCACCAATTGGTGCCCTGGCCAGCTATGCCAACGGCCAGTTACAGCTCGACGCGATCGTGGCCGCCATGGACGGGTCCAAAACGATTCGACGACAAGCCGAAACCAGGATCGACGCCGAACAGATCACCGAAGCCACCCTAGAAACTGCTTATGCACTGGGTGTGAAAGTGGCCAACATGATGATCGACGACGGCGCGGACCTCCTACCTCCAGGACCGGCACGCGGCACCCGATGAGAATCATCCTGACCCGACAACCAGCTCAGGCCGGCCACATCGAGGCCGGCCTGGAGCAGTTGGGCCACCGCATCGGCTACCTACCGCTCACCGACTTCCAATTACCCAGCGACCTCGGCGACCTCGACGAGATGGTAACCGGCCTACACACCGGCCGCTGGCAACGCATGCTGCTCACCAGCCCCAACACCATCCGAGCGCTGGTGGCACGCGGCTGGGACCCAGCGGTCACCGAAACCCACACCAACATTGCCGTCACCGGTCCCGGCACAGCACGGGTCCTCTACCAATGCGGTGCAAAACACGACCCGTGGATGCCCCACCAAAACGCCTCGGCAGCCGGCATACTCGACCAGTTCCCACCCGGTCCCGGTACCCTGGCACTGCCACAAGGCGCCGCTGCCGGAAAAGCCATGCAAACCGGACTGGCCCGCCGCGGATGGGACGTAACCCGCACCGTGGCCTACCACACCGTAGACTATCCGGCACGGGCACACCTGGCATTGATGCCAACCCAAACTGGCATCCTGCGCCCAGCCGACTTGACCTCCAAAGACATTCTTGTGCTCACCGCACCCAGCGCAGCCCGCCGTTGGGCACAGCTCGCGGTGCCCGTGCACGCCGTGATCGCCATCGGACAACCCACCCGACGAGCCGCCCGTCAAACCCACACTGTTCTTGCAGCCACCGCGACCTCCCCGGATGCTTCCGGCATCGCCCAGGTGCTCGCCCGACTCTAACCTCCGAAAGGACTCCATGTTCACCCACCGCCCACGTCGCCTGCGCCAATCGGCACCCATGCGCAATCTGGTTGCCCAAAATCGCATCGCACCCGCCGACCTCATCCTGCCGGTCTTCGTCAAAGAAGGCATCCAGCAGCCCATCGACATCTCATCGATGCCCGGGGTCCAACAACACAGCATGGACTCCCTCAAAGCCGCCGCCCACGACGCGGTCGCAGCAGGAGTCGGCGGGATCATGCTCTTCGGCGTCCCAGCAAAACTCGACGCCCAGGGCACCGCGGGCACTGACCCGCAAGGCATTCTCAATGTCGCCATCCGAGAAGTCATGGCCGAAGTCGGCGACGACATGGTGGTCATGGCCGACACCTGCCTGGACGAATTCACCGACCACGGCCACTGCGGGGTCCTGGATGACGCCGGCAAAGTCGACAATGACGCGACGAATAAAATTTATACCCAACTGGCACTGGCCCAGGCCGAAGCCGGCGTCCACGTCGTCTCCCCATCGGGCATGATGGACGGCCAAGTCGCCGTCATCCGGGATGCCTTAGACGAAGCCGGCCACACCGACACCGCCATCCTGGCCTACTCCGCCAAATATGCTTCCGCCTTCTACGGGCCGTTCCGCGAAGCCGTCGACTCGGCGTTGACCGGCGATCGCAAGACCTACCAGATGGACTCGGCCAACCGCACCGAAGCCATCCTGGAAACCGAACTTGATATCCAAGAAGGCGCCGATATGGTGATGGTCAAACCCGCCATGTCCTACCTTGATATTCTGCGCGATGTCGCCAATATGTCACCGGTGCCGGTTGCCGCCTACCAAATCTCTGGCGAATACGCCATGATTGAGGCCGCCGCAGCCAACGGGTGGATCGAACGCGAACCCGCCATGCTGGAATCGCTGACCGCCATCCGCCGTGCCGGCGCCCAAAATATTCTGACCTACTACGCCACCGAAGCCGCCCGTCTACTCGCCTAGGAGACTGCTATGACCACCAACCAACAAGCCTTCGATACCGCCCGCGCACTCATCCCCGGCGGCGTGAACTCCCCGGTGCGGGCCTTCGGTTCCGTGGGCGGCACCCCCGCCGCCATGGTGAAAGCCAGCGGCCCCTACCTCACCGACATTGAAGGAAAAACCTATGTCGATCTGGTCGGCTCCTGGGGGCCCATGCTGTTGGGCCACAACCATCCCGCCGTCGTAGACGCCGTCCACACCGCGGTAGACGCCGGCCTATCCTTTGGCACTTCAACCCCCAGCGAAGCACGGCTAGCTGGGCTCATCGCCGACATCATGCCGGTGGAACGCGTCCGGTTCGTCTCCACCGGAACCGAAGCCACCATGACGGCCATCCGCCTGGCGCGCGGTGCGACCGGTCGCAACCTGATCATCAAATTCGCCGGCTGCTACCACGGCCACTCCGATGGTCTGCTGGCCGCAGCAGGATCCGGTCTGGCCACCCACGCGCTCCCGGATTCTGCGGGTGTACCAGAAGCCATTACCAGCCAAACCCTGGTGGTGCCGTATAACGATGAAGATGCCATCAAAGAGGCCTTCGAAACATACCCCGATCAGATCGCCGGAATTATCACCGAATCGGCGCCCGCCAACATGGGGGTGGTCCCACCAAACCCCGGCTTCAACACGTTCCTGCGCGACATCACCACCAAACACGGTGCGGTATTAATCATGGACGAAGTCCTCACCGGCTTCCGGGCCACAGCGCAAGGCGGCTGGGGTCTGGACAACGTCGACTGGGCACCGGACCTCTTCACCTTCGGCAAGGTCATCGGCGGGGGACTCCCGGTGGCGTCGGTCGCTGGTACCGCCGCAGTCATGGACTTACTAGCCCCCACCGGCCCCGTCTATCAGGCCGGCACATTATCGGGGAACCCCATCGCCATGGCCGCTGGCTACGCAACCCTGTCCAATGCCACCGACGACGTCTATGCCACCATCGCGCAGCGCTCGACACAGTTACAAACCATGGTGTCGGAAGCCCTCAGTGCAGAAGGCGTCAACCACTCCATCCAACATGCCGGTTCACTGTTTTCAGTCACCTTCGGCACCGCCGACACCCCGGTGGTCGACTACGCAACCGCACAGTCCCAAGAAGCGTTCCGCTACGGTCCGTTCTTCCACGCCATGCTAGACAACGGTGTCTACTTAGCACCATCCGTCTTTGAAGCCTGGTTCGTATCGGCCGCACACGATGACCAAGCCATGAACATCATTGCCGATGCGCTGACCGCCGCCGCGAAAGCAGCAGCCGCCGCCACCGCATAGTGACTCCACGGCTATAATCTAGAATCCGCTGGAGAAACACCTGCTGTGTTCTCCAGCGGATTTTTTGTTGAAAAACGATGCCGAGCGAACCCCTGCCGGGTGTGCTCACCTGATATGACGGGTTTCCACACAAAAGACCGGGTGTTTGCTGAAACCTGTCAGCAAACACCCGGTCGTGTCGTTGTGTCACACCGCAGGTGCGACAGCGCGTGCCACTCTAGACAGCGACGACCTCGTTCTTGCGAACTGGGATCACAACCAGCGTGTTGTCTTCAACCGTGGCCTGGACCGTATCGCCGTCGTTGACCGATTCAGCAACCAACAGGTCGGCAATCTTATCATCCAGTTGACGTTGGATAACACGGCGTAGCGGCCGAGCCCCGTATGCTGGTTCATAACCAGTTTCGGCGATCCAATCCCGAGCCGCCTCATCAACTTCAAGGGTGATGCCCTGGGCTGCCAACCGGTTTTCGGAGTCCTGCAGTTGCAGGCCAACGATCTCTCGCAACTGTTTACGACTCAGTGGGCTGAACAGGAGCGTGTCATCAATCCGGTTCAGGAACTCGGGCCGCATGAACTCACGCAGCCGACCCATCACCTTCTGCTTGATGTCGTGCTGTGTCGCTTCGGCGTCACCGGACGCAAAACCCAGTGGCGTAGCTGCAGACATGAACTCGGAACCGAGGTTTGAGGTCATAATGATGACCGTATTGCGGAAGTCTACGGTGCGACCTTGACCATCGGTCAGGCGTCCATCATCCAACACTTGCAACAGCAGGTTGAACACATCCGCGTGCGCCTTTTCGATCTCGTCGAGCAGGATCACCGAATATGGTCGACGACGAACCTGCTCGGTCAGCTGGCCTGCCTCGTCGTAGCCGACATAGCCCGGAGGGGCACCGACCAGACGAGACACGGTGTGGCGCTCGCCAAACTCAGACATGTCGAATCGGATCATGGCGTCTTCGTCAGCAAATAATGACTCGGCCAAAGCTTTGGCTAGTTCAGTCTTGCCGACCCCGGTGGGCCCCAAGAACAGGAAGCTGCCGACCGGACGAGACGGGTCAGCCATACCGGTGCGTGAACGGCGAATCGCCTTCGCAATCGCGGTGACCGGATCATCTTGACCCACCAGGCGTTGATGAAGTTCTTCCTCCAGACGTGCCAACCGCGACTTCTCGGCTTCGGTCATGCGGGCAGCAGGAATCCCGGTGGCTCGCGAAACCATCTCGGCTATTGCGGCTTCATCCACCACAGCGGATATGGTTGCGGGCTGTTTCGCGGCCTCTGCCAGCTGTTGGCTGACTTCGGTTACCTTGTCGCGTAGTTCACCGGCACGTTCATAGTTCTCGGCGTTGACCGCAGAGTTCTTTTCGGACTCCAACTCGGCCAATTGAGAACGCAAGGCTTCGGCATCGACACCGGATCCGTCGCCATTCGGGCCGCGTCGCAGGGACAGTCGAGCCCCCGCCTGGTCAATCAGATCGATCGCCTTATCCGGCAGGAACCGGTCGGTGATGTACCGACTGGAGAATTCCACCGCCGCACGGAGCGCCTCTGGGGTGTAGGTAACCTGATGGTGCTCGGCGTAGCGATCAGCCAGCCCGGTCAGAATCTTGACGGCGTCTTCAATCGACGGCTCGCCGACGGTAACCGGCTGGAAGCGGCGCTCTAGAGCGGAATCCTTTTCAATGGTCCGATATTCCTTGAGTGTGGTCGCACCTACCATGTGCAAGTCGCCGCGAGCCAGGCGTGGTTTGAGAATGTTACCGGCGTCCATGCCCCCGGATTCTCCCGAACCACCTGCACCGACCACGGTGTGCAGCTCGTCGATAAACACGATGGTGTTGCCATCTTCAGCGAGTTCTTCAATTGCACCGGTGAGGCGCTCTTCAAAGTCACCGCGGTACCGGGTACCGGCGATCATGCCGGCAAGATCCAAGGTCACCACACGACGGCCTTTCAGCTGGGCAGGGACCTGCTCATCAACGATGGCCTGTGCTAGGCCTTCAACAATGGAGGTCTTCCCCACACCGGCTTCGCCGATTAACACCGGGTTGTTTTTGGTGCGACGTGCCAGCACCTCAATGGTTTGTTCGATTTCCTGTTCACGACCGATGACCGGGTCGAGCATGCCAGCACGGGCTTCCTCGGTGAGATCCAAGCTGAATTGTTCCAGTACGGAACCATCGTCATCCTCCGAAGCTGTTGGCTCATGCCCGGGCTGTGCGGCCTGTTGTTGGGCACCGGCCTGCAGCGCTTGTGGCGTTACACCAGCCTGTGCCAGCAAAGCGCCGGCGGGGGAGTCCTGATTGAGCACAAACGCAAAAAAGACGTGCTCAGGGTTAATGTACGTGGAACCCATACCGCGGGCCACCTGGTAGGCATCGAGTAAAACTTTCTGTGCCGAGCTATTCAGTGACGCCGTGGTAGCACCAGCATCTTCAGCCGGAGCAGGTAGCTGATCATCGACAGCTGCCATCACGGCCTTGGGATCCACGCCAGCCTGGCGTGCCCCAGCGGCAGCGGGATCCTGAGTGAGCATGACTCGCAGAATATGCAAGGCATCCACCTCAGTCTGGCCCCGTTCAACCGCAAACTGGGCTGCATCGGTCAGACTATCTTGGGTACGTTTGCTCAAAAGCCTGTTGATATCAACGGGGCTTGACTGACGACCGGCACGCTGGCCTTGTAGAAAGCGCGCGATAAATTCGTCGAAGGAACCGCCATCTGAACCGGCGGGGCCGAAAAATGCAGGCATTTCTGTCCTCCTTGTGACAAGTGCACGATATGCCGTGCACCAAAAGTTGAGTGCATCTAACTCAAGTAACGCATCATTGATTGGGATTATTCCGAATATTGCCACTTTTGGCAAGAAAGCTGAGTCAAGTACGCTCAGGTTAGCTCCAGGTGGGGCACGTCTTGCTGCGCGCGGCGTTGGTTGAGTGTTGAAAAGTTTGTATTGACACAAACTTTGGGAAGGGAGTAGGTTTGATTGTATTGATACAAACCCTTGAGAGATGGGATTCTCATGATTCTTGCCATCTGGATAGCCGTAGCGCTGGTCAGTTTTGTTTGGCCGGCGACGGCACTCACCGGCGGCGGGCGGCGCCGACCTGAGAACAGCAAGCTCACCCAACATGCGCAAGATAAAGGTCTGCCGTTGCCTGCGGACGTGGTGCCGGCGGTCACCGCCCGGATCATTCGGCGGCAGCGAGGAATGTCTGTCGGCGCTACCCTCGGGATT
>Ga0209487_1000509_pt1 | contig 35153 bp, 29 predicted proteins | sample Poulit2012_FD_187524 | JGI IMG/M metagenome (GOLD analysis project Ga0209487, IMG submission 187524) | Agricultural soil microbial communities from Georgia to study Nitrogen management - Poultry litter 2012 (SPAdes) (version 2) | ecosystem: Environmental > Terrestrial > Soil > Agricultural land...
ATGCAGGCTGTCCTCGGGGGCGGGTTCGCTCATGGCGACAAACCACTGATCGGTTAGCATGGGCTCGATAACGGTTTTAGTGCGATCTCCGCGCGGCACCATGAGTGTATGTGCTTTAACCTCGACCAAGGCGTCACAGGCCTGGAGGTCTTGGACAATCTGTTTGCGCGCATCAAAACGGTCTAAACCCTGATAGGCTGCTGGGGCATTTTCATTGATTCGCGCATCCAGGGTGAGAATATTGATGAGCTCTAAACCATGGCGTTGACCAACGGCGTAATCATTAAAATCATGTGCTGGTGTGACTTTGACGGCCCCAGTGCCGAATTCGGGATCTACATATTCATCAGCAATAATAGGGATCTCGCGGTCGACCAAAGGCAGAATGACAGTTTCACCAATGAGATCGCGGTAGCGTTCATCCTCGGGGTGAACCATCACTGCGACGTCACCCAGCATCGTTTCGGGACGCGTGGTGGCGATGATTAAATGGGTCATGTCACCACGGGGTGTTTTTAACGGGTAACGAATAGTCCATAGGTGGCCGCTTTCTTCTTCGCTGACCACCTCGAGATCTGAAACCGCTGTGCCGAGCACAGGATCCCAGTTGACCAAGCGTTTGCCGCGATAAATTAAGCCTTGGTCATACAGGCGTACAAATGCCTCAACGACCCCTTTGGACATTTTATCGTCCATGGTGAAGTATTCGCGCGACCAATCGGCCGAAGCCCCCAAGCGTCGGAACTGCTCGGAAATAGCATTGCCGGATTTTTCTTTCCAGGCCCAAACCTTTTCTACAAAGGTTTCGCGACCCAAGTCATGACGAGAAATGTTTTCCGCATCCAGTTGGCGTTCGACCACAATCTGGGTAGCAATACCTGCGTGGTCTGTTCCTGGGATAAGTGCGGTGTCAAACCCTTTCATGCGGTGATAACGGGTCAAGCCATCCATAATGGTTTGGTTAAAGGCGTGTCCCATGTGCAAAGTACCCGTCACGTTAGGTGGCGGAAACTGGATCACAAAAGGTTTGGGATTGTTTGCTTGATCAAGAGCGTCCTGACTCGGAGGGGTGGCATGGACCCCGCCATCAAAATAACCAGCTTGAGCCCATTTGGGATACCAGCGGTTTTCAATTTCATGGGGGTTAAAGCTTTTGGCTAATTGTTCCAGATAAGATTCAGAGGTTGGTTTGGTCATTATGTTGCGAATACGTAGCAAAATTGCAATAAAAAGAACACCCCCGTCGGGGCGTCGCACATTTTAATAGATGATACAGCAGGTTGTCATGGGCGTGTTAAAATGGTGGGCGCGCAAGTTGCGGTTTACACCCATCTAGCTTGCGAGAGCACATTGCTTTTCACTTTGTTATATCAAATATAGGAATATACATGGCAATTGAACGCACCCTTTCTATTATCAAACCAGACGCCGTCGGCAAAAATGTCATTGGTAAAATCATTGGCCGTTTCGAAGAGGCTGGCCTAAAAGTTGCAGCTGCTCGTATGGTGCATCTCTCACGCCAAGAGGCTGAGGGCTTTTATGCAGTCCACAAAGAGCGTCCATTTTTTAACGATTTGGTCGAGTTCATGATTTCCGGCCCTGTCTTTGTACAGGTACTCGAGGGGGAAAACGCGATTGCCAAAAACCGCGAGTTGATGGGTGCTACCAACCCCAAAGAGGCCGAGCCTGGTACGATTCGTGCAGATTTTGCCGAAAGTATCGATGCCAATGCAGTGCATGGCTCTGATGCTCCTGAAACGGCTGCCGAAGAAATTGCATTTTTCTTCCCTTCCAGTCAAATTTACAGCCGCTAAGACATAAACACTGACCCGTGTGCTTTGTACCCGGGTCAGTTTATTTCTTTATGGCTTTTCAAGCGCGCATTGCGCAAAGTTAGATATTTATGACCTCCACAACTTCTCACATCAATATATTAGGACTTGATCGACAACAGCTCGAAGAGCAGGTTGCCCAATGGGGTAATCGTCCCTTTCGGGCCCGTCAGCTCATGCGTTGGATACACCAACGTGGTATGGCAGATTTTAGCCAAATGACTGACCTCGCGCGTGTTTTCCGCGAGCAATTGGTCGAGCAGGCCTCCATCGAGGCGTTGACGCCCTCCCAAGAGCAAGCCTCTGAGGATGGCACTATCAAGTGGTTATTCGATGTGGGCAGCAATAACTCAATCGAGACTGTCTTCATCCCCGAAGATGACCGCGGCACGCTATGTATTTCTAGTCAGGCCGGCTGTACCGTGGGGTGTCCTTTTTGTTCCACCGGGCATCAGGGCTTTAATCGTAACTTGACGGCGGCTGAAATCATTGGTCAGCTGTGGTTTGCCGAGCACACATTGCAGCGCCAGCCTGATGCTACCCGTGTACACAAGGACCGAACGGACGCGTCCAGCGTTCCGGCTCGTGTCGTGAGTAATGTCGTCATGATGGGGATGGGCGAGCCCTTGCTCAACTATGATGCAGTAGTGACCGCCTTGCGGCTGATGCTTGATGACCACGCCTACGGATTATCGCGCCGTCGCGTGACTGTATCCACCTCTGGCGTGGTCCCCATGATTGACAGGTTAGCCCAGGATTGCCCCGTGGCTTTGGCTGTTTCATTACACGCACCTAATGATGATTTGCGTGATCGTTTGGTTCCGTTAAATAAAAAGCACCCCTTACATGAATTGCTCGACTCATGTAATCGTTATTTAGAACATGCACCGCGTGATTTCATTACTTTTGAATACGTGATGCTAGCAGGCATTAACGATCAGCCCGAGCATGCAGAGCAGTTGCTAGATATTGCCAAGCAGGTTCGATGCAAATTCAACCTCATTCCCTACAACCCATTTCCAGGCACTCAATTGCGCTGTTCGGATCAAAAAACGATCAAAAGTTTTGCGCAACGCTTGACAGACGGGGGTGCGGTGACTACCGTCAGAAAAACTCGGGGCGATGATATTGCGGCTGCTTGTGGGCAATTGGCCGGTGATATCCAGGATCGCACTCGTATTCACGAGCGCATGCCCAAGCTCAAGAAAATACTCATTCATCCTCAACGGGCTTAATACTGCTTTGTGCAGTATTATTTTATCTTTCAAATACAGGTCTTATTATGGGCACACGCACCGACCAAGATCAGATGACCGAAAATAGCGCTGAAATGAGTTTGGGTCCTTATTTAAAACAGTTGCGCGAGGCGCAAGGACACACTCCCGAGCAAGTCAGCATGCGCATCAAGTACTCTGTTCAACAAATAGAGGCTTTAGAACAAGAGCGTTGGCAAGATCTCCCCTCTGGCGCGCCTGTTCGTTGGTTGGTGCGTAGTTACGGTCGTTTCTTAAATGTTGAGGATGATGCCATTCAATCGATGCTGGACTCTGCTTTTCCAGATTCGATTCGCGCTGACATGAGCGACGAGCACAAAATGCGATGGCAAGCCGACGATATGTCTTTGTATGTCGAGCCACGGCAAAGAACATGGGTGTGGTGGCTGATTGCTATAGTTCTGTTGGTCATTGTTGTTTTTTACGCCATCGATCAGGGGTGGATCCCCGAGTCATGGCTTGTTTTTGATTGGTTAAAAGCCCTTCGCCAGTAGCCTTATGAGTCAAAATTTCAATTTTCAAGCGCCTGCCATGAGTGTGGGCCCCGCAAAACGTAAACCCACACAGGCTGTGCCTGTTCGTTGGCAAGATAATACCGTTATGGTTGGGGGCGATGCCCCCGTGGTGGTGCAGTCAATGACCAACACGGATACGGCGGACGCGATCGCTACAGCCATTCAAATAAAAAACTTGGCCCAGGCAGGCTCCGAGCTAGTGCGCATTACGGTTAACACTCCGGATGCTGCCAAAGAGGTCATCCATATCCGTAATCAGCTCGATAAAATGGGCGTCAATGTTCCTTTAGTCGGTGATTTTCACTACAACGGGCATCGGTTACTGACCCAGTTTCCTGAATGCGCGCAAGCGCTTTCCAAATATAGGATTAATCCCGGTAACGTCGGTGCGGGGCAACGTGGCAAGGATAATTTCGCGCAAATGATCGAGGTGGCTTGCCAATATGACAAACCCATTCGCATTGGGGTCAACTGGGGTAGCCTGGATCAGGGGTTAATGGCACAAATGATGGATGAAAATGCCTTGCAAAGCACACCTTGGCCAGCCCAAGCAGTGATGCGCGAGGCTTTGGTACTGTCCGCTCTAAATAGTGCTGCACGCGCTCACGAGTTGGGGCTGCCTGAACATCGTATCGTGCTTTCCTGCAAAGTCAGTCAGGTACAAGATTTGATTGCGGTGTATCAAAGCCTGTCTTCGCGTTGCGACTATCCATTGCATTTAGGGCTTACCGAGGCCGGCATGGGCAGCAAAGGGATTGTGGCTTCGACCGCGGCCTTGTCTGTGTTGCTTCAACAGGGTATTGGCGATACCATACGTATTTCCCTGACGCCTGAACCCGGCGGTGACCGCTCCAAAGAGGTGCAAGTCGCCCAAGAGATTTTGCAAACAATGGGGCTGCGCGCATTTACACCTATGGTTGTGGCGTGTCCGGGTTGCGGGCGCACCAGCAGCACCTTTTTCCAAGAGCTTGCCCAAGAGGTCGAATCTTACCTGCGCGAACAAATGCCCATCTGGCGCAATCAATACCCAGGTGTGGAAAATATGCAGGTCGCTGTTATGGGGTGTGTTGTCAACGGCCCCGGCGAGAGCAAGCACGCCGATATTGGTATTAGCTTGCCCGGTACTGGCGAGGTTCCATCCGCGCCTGTTTATGTTGATGGCGAGCGCACTGTAACGCTAAAAGGCGAGACCATCGCTCAGGAGTTCAAGCAAATCGTGCACGATTACGTACAACAGCGTTACGCCTAAGGGTGCTTTGACAGTTTGTTTTTAATTAGCGTGCGCCCTGGGCCCAGCCGGGTCTAGGGCGTTTTACATAGTAAGTAGTAGGCATTGGTTTATGACGCAGCCATTTAAGAAACTTCGCGGTTTGACTGGGATGCATGATGTCCTCCCTGACCAAAGCGCTCAATGGGAGCAACTCGAGAAGATCGTTCGCGAGTGGTTAGCCAGTTATGGTTACAGAAATATGCGTACTCCGATTTTGGAGTACACGCAGTTGTTTGCACGGGGTATTGGCGAGGTCACAGACATCGTAGAAAAAGAGATGTACTCTTTTACCGATAGCCTCAATGGGGACAAGCTCACGATGCGTCCCGAGTTCACCGCAGGGGTGGTTCGCTCAGCGATTGAGCATAATTTGCTCTATGAGCGCCCTCAACGTATTTACAGTATTGGTCCGGTATTCCGCCATGAAAGACCGCAGCGAGGACGATATCGGCAATTTCACCAAATCGACGTAGAGGCCCTGGGCTTTTCGGGGCCAGATGTAGACGCCGAGATGATTATTATGCTTGGGCGCTTGTGGCAGCGCTTGGGCCTGACCGATGTGCGGTTGGAAATCAACTCATTAGGCCAAAGCCACGAACGTGCAGCGCATCGCAAAGCATTGATCGAGTATTTAGAAAAGCACCAAGATATCCTCGATGACGAGGCCAAGCGGCGCATGTATACCAACCCATTACGGGTTCTGGATACTAAAAACCCTGATCTGCAAGAAATGGCAGATGCCGCTCCTAGGTTATTTAGTTTTTTGGGTGAAGAGTCTTTGGCGCACTACGAGGGTGTCTGTCAGCGCCTGGATGCGATGGGCATCGAATACACCCTTAACCCACGAATGGTTCGTGGGTTGGATTATTATAATCTGACGGTTTTCGAATGGATTACCGATCGGCTGGGTGCACAAGGCACCGTTTGTGGGGGCGGCCGTTATGACGGCTTATTCGAGCTTTTAGGGGGCAAACCCACACCCGGAATTGGTTTTGCCATCGGTATGGAGCGTTTGCTCGAACTCGTCCAGCAACAAGAAATCCTGTCAAACACATCAGAATGTGATATTTATATGGTGTACCAAAATGACGCTGGACAGCAGCAAGCCATGGTTTTGGCCGAACAGTTACGCGATGTTGGGTTGCGCGTGATAGTGCACGCTGGCCCCAAGAGCATGCGCGCTCAGTTTAGACGTGCTGACAATAGCGGTGCTTTGGCCGCCGTAATTCTAGGCCAAAGTGAACTCGAATCGCAGCAGGCCAGCATAAAGTGGCTACGCGCCCCGGCGCTCACTGATGAACAGCCCCAACAAGAGCAAGTAGATTTCGCGCAGTGTGCGCAGTTTTTGAAGTCAAGGATTGGCGATTAATATGGCATACGACTTAGAAGAACAGGAAAAGCTAGACGCCCTCAAAGATTGGTGGGATCGGAATGGTACGTTGATTGTGGCCATCGTGGTGCTCATCGCAGCGTCGATTCTGGGATGGCGCGGTTGGCAGTGGTACGAGCGCTACCAGGCACAACAGGCTATGGGCTACTTTGAGGCTCTTGAAAGTGCAGCACACCAACCCTTGGATGACAAGGACGGGCTGGCTCGTTTAGAGGCGGCCAGCAAGGTATTGCGTGATGATTATGCTAAATCAGCTTATACCAGTCGCGGTGTATTGGTTGCTGCCACGGCATTGTATGAGCGTGGGGCTACTGATCAGGCAAAGGATCAGCTGCGCTGGTTAATCAAAACAGATCACGATCCGGTTGCGACAGCTGTTGCGCGACTTAGGTTAGCGGCTATCTTGCTCGAGGAGGGCGACTATGCCGAGGGCTTGGATCTGCTCTCCAAAGATGCACCAGGCTTCGAAGCCCTATATGCTGATCGCCGTGGTGATTTATATTATGCCCAAGGTGATACTGACCAGGCCAAAGAACAATGGGATGCTGCTTTGACCAGCCTACAGGGGCAGAATGCTGCGTCCATGGTTCGTCTTAAACTTGATGCACTAAACAAGGAATAATTATGACCCGCTTGACACGCATCTATCGTAGTGCACAGCGCTCATTAATAATCGGGGCTGTTTTGGCCTTAAGCGCTTGTTCCATGTTTTCCAGCAAGGATCCTCGCTTTGAGCCCGCCCCATTGGCTGAATACGAGGCGCGTATGCCCGCATCGGTGCGTTGGTCAGCTGGTATAGGCTCTGGATCAGGGTTTGGTTTTATTCCCTTTGTGCAGGGGCGCGATGTTTATACTGCTAGTGCTTCTGGGCAGGTCAGTCGTGTCGACCTTTCTTCAGGCAGTGTTAAATGGGCAACCAATGTAGGAAAACGCTTGTCAGCGGGTGTAGGCACCGATGGGCAGGTCGTGGCTGTCGCTGCGCCTGATGGCACGGTGATCGCTCTAGACTCCCAAGGCAAAGAGCTTTGGCAGGCCAAGGCCAGTAGCGAGGTCAATGTTCCTCCAGCCGTTGGTGACGGTGTAGTTGTTGTCCGCAGCAGTGATTATCGCGTGCAGGCTTTTGATGCCCATACAGGTGATTCACTATGGAATATACAGCGCCCCGGTCCTGCATTGGCGCTCAAGACCACCATGCAAATGCTCATCGTTGATGGCATGGTGGTGACTGGGATGCCCAACGGCCGCGTATTATTAATTGATGCAGCCACGGGTGCATTGCAATGGGAGGGGATCGTTTCCCAGTCCTATGGCGCCACTGACTTAGAGCGTATTAGCGATGTGGTAGGGGCCCCCGAGTTTATCGGGCCTCTCATGTGTGCAGCGTCTTATCAGGGCCGCATAGTTTGTTTTGATATGGCTAATCAGGCGCAGCCTGTATGGGCCGAAGACTTCTCAACCGCACGTGGGATTGGTGTCAACAATCAAATGGTTTACGCCGCCAATAACCGCGACAAGGTAGTCGCCCTTGGGGTTGAGGATGGAAATATCATCTGGGAACAAGACGCGCTGCGCAATCGTCGCTTAACCGCGCCAGCTGTACATAGCAATATCGTCGCGGTGGGTGATTACGAGGGCTATATTCATTTCTTGGCCCCTCATGACGGACGCCAAATGGCGCGAGTACGTGCTGGCTCAAAACCCATTACCTCACAGCCGGTTGCTGTTGATGGGGGCGTGCTGGTGCAAACAGATGGTGGTCAACTCGTCTTTATCGGGGTTTAAGTGACTCAAGAGAAACAACCTTCATTTAAGCCGGTCATCGCTATTGTTGGGCGCGCTAACGTTGGCAAGTCGACCTTATTTAATCGATTGACACGTTCTCGTCAGGCTCTCGTGGCTGACTTTCCGGGCCTAACTCGTGATCGCCACTATGGCGAGGGGCGTGGGGCTTCGCGTCCTTATTTAGTCGTTGACACTGGGGGGTTCGAGCCTATTGTCAGGGACGGCATTAAAAAAGAAATGGCCGATCAGACCGAGCAAGCCATCAACGAAGCTGATGTAGTCATCTTTCTCGTAGACGTGCGAGATGGTTTGCATGCTTTAGATTTTCATATTGCAGACCGCCTGCGTCGCACCGGTCAGATGGTGTTTTTGGCTGTAAACAAAGCGGAAGGCATGCGTGATACTGCTGCCGGCGTTGATTTTTACGAATTAGGTTTGGGTGAGCCCCACCTGGTATCGTCTGCGCACGGTGATGGTGTGGCTGATTTGATCGAAAAAGCGCTCGATCGTATTTATGACCAATACGCCGAGCAATTTCCTCAAGCAGGGTACATCAGCGATGACGCCGCCTCGGACGAGCCCGAACATCGCGTGCGTTTAGCTGTAGTAGGACGCCCCAATGTCGGCAAGTCCACATTCATCAACCAGATCATTGGCGAAGAACGTCTGGTTGCATTTAATGAGCCCGGAACGACACGTGATGCCATTGAAATTGAATTTAATTACAAAGGTGTACCCTATACCTTTGTGGACACAGCAGGTATTCGCCGTCGTGGTCGTGTCACCGAGGCCATCGAGAAGTTTTCTGTTATTAAAACATTGCAGGCCATCGAGGCGGCTAATGTTGTACTGTTGATTTTAGATGCCCAGGCTGAAATTTCGGAACAAGACGCAAATATTGCGGGTTTTATTGTGGAATCAGGGCGGGCATTGGTGGTTGCCATCAATAAATGGGATGGTCTGGATGATTACACCCGAGAATGGGCGCTGCGTGATTATCGACGAAAGCTCAGGTTTTTAGATTTTGCTCGCATGCATACGATCTCAGCCCAAGAAAAGCATGGCTTAGCAGCTGTTATGCGTTCGGTACGCGCTGCGCATCAGGCTGCTTTTACTAAAATGTCCACACCGGTTTTGACCCGTATCATTCACCAAGCCGTCGAACAACAGCCCCCACCGCGTCGTGGCCATTCTCGACCCAAACTGCGCTATGCGCACCAAGGCGGGCAAAACCCACCTGTGGTGGTCATCCATGGGACGGCCCTACACGAGGTACCCGAATCATACCGACGTTATATCGAAGGGCAAATAAGAAATGCGTTTAAATTAGAGGGGACGCCTCTACGTATAGAATTTCGCACTGCCCATAACCCATATGCCCGAGAGAAATAAAATGAGTCAGTTTTGGAGTGATCATGTTCATGCATTAGAGCCGTATGTGCCTGGCGAGCAGCCCAAGGAAAATATACTGATCAAGCTGAACACCAATGAGCACGCCTACGGCCCGTCGCCCCGTGCCTTGGAGGCCATACAAATAGAAACCACCGGTGATCTACGGCTCTACCCAGCACCTGGCTCAGATATTTTAGTGCGTGCTATAGCATCGACACAAGGCGTTGTCGCCGATCAGGTATTTGTGGGCAACAGTTCGGACGAGGTTTTGGCGCATATTTTTAATGGCTTGTTACGTCGTGGTGATCAGCCGCTGTGGCTTCCTGATATTACTTATAGCTTTTATAAAACATATTGTCGGTTCTACGATATTGAGCCACATTATGTGGCACTGAATCATAAATTCGAAATCGACCCAGCCGACTATGTGCGGGCTCAGCAAGAAGGTGCGGGGGGGATTATATTTGCGAATCCTAACGCACCTACAGGGCATTGTTTGTCTTTAGAGTCCATCAAGGAGATTTTGCAGGCAAACCCAGAAATCCCTGTTGTTGTTGACGAGGCATATATAGATTTTGGGGGCGCATCAGCTGCCTCATTGTTAGAGCAGCACCCAAATTTAATTGTTACGCGCACCTTTTCTAAAGGCTATGCACTGGCGGGGCTACGTGTTGGATACGCGTTAGCTAGCCCAGAAATGATTATGGGCTTACAGCGTATCAAAGACAGTTTTAACTCTTATCCTTTGGACCGTCTTGCCCAGGTAGGCGCTGCAGCGGCTATCGCAGATACAGATTATTATCAGAAAGTAAATCAACAGGTCATCGATAACAGAGAATACTTGCATAAGGCGCTCGAGAAATTAAACTACGAGGTGCTCCCCTCGAAAGCAAACTTTGTTTTTGCTCGTCCCTTGGATCAAGAGGCCAAGACAGTGTTTTTAGAGTTGCGCAAGCAGGGAATCCTGGTGCGTTATTTTGAGCAGCCCCGCATAGATCAGTACTTACGCATTACAGTTGGTACGCGCGAACAATGCGAGGCCTTGGTTAAGGCATTGCAAAAAGTCACTATTTAATCACGGAACCATGCAGTAAAGGGGTGGTCAATGTTATAGTAAGATTTGTATCCGCCCACAGGGAATCCTGCGCGGTGACCGTTTAAACCCCATTCGTTTCATTTTAATAACAACATAATTGGAGCCTAGCCAATGAGCAATAAAGGGCAAGTACTACAAGACCCATTTTTAAACGCCCTACGCAAGGAACACATTCCCGTTTCAATTTACCTTGTGAATGGTATTAAATTGCAAGGGCAAATTGAATCTTTCGATCAATATGTCGTGTTATTGCGCAACACTGTGACACAAATGGTGTATAAGCACGCCATTTCCACCGTTGTTCCAGCACGTCCCGTCTCTCTGAAAAAAGAAGACGGCGCTGAATAAAGCGCGCAATTAAACCAGGACCGCACGCTCATCACCTGAGGGTGCGGGCTTGTAAAGAGTTTGTCCATGAGGGCACTTGTTGTTAGTGTTGACCTGAATAATCCTGATTATGGTGCGCATGCTGAGGAATTCCTGATGCTTGCCAGAGGGGCCGGCGCCCGGGTATGCGATGTCATTCAAGTACGACGACGCAGACCTGACCCGGCTCATTATGTCGGTAAAGGAAAGCTCGAGGAAATCATCAGCGGCGTTCATACGCACAATGTAGATATTATCCTTTTTGACCAGCCACTGAGTCCCGCCCAGCAACGTAATATCGAGCAAGCCACCAACAAAAGGGTGGTTGATAGAGTTGCGTTGATACTGGATATCTTTGCCCTTCGAGCACAAAGCCACGAGGGTAAATTGCAGGTAGAGTTGGCGCAATTACAACACCTGTCTACGCGACTGACCGGACGTTGGTCGCACTTGGAAAGGCAACAGGGCGGGATCGGCACACGTGGTCCCGGTGAATCCCAGCTGGAATTAGATCGCAGGATGATAGGTAGGCGTGTGAAAAAGCTGCGTCAACACCTGGAAAAACTGGGCCGGCAACGCACTACACAGCGGCGCGCACGTATGCGCGGCGACGTGTTTAATGTATCATTAGTAGGTTATACAAATGCGGGCAAGTCAACCTTATTCAACGCGCTGACGCGTGCGGGTGCTTATGCAGCAGATCAACTGTTCGCCACGCTCGACACGACCTCCAGGCGTATATGGATTCACGGGGTCGGGCATGTCGTATTGTCGGACACAGTCGGATTTATTCGTGATTTGCCACCGACATTGATTGCGGCTTTCAGGGCAACCCTCGAGGAAACCGTCCATGCCGACTTGTTGCTTCATGTGGTTGATGCCGCTAGCCCGCAGCGTAACGAGCAGGTCCTAGAGGTCAATAAAGTGCTTGATGATATTGGTGCCGGCGAGGTGCCACGGATTTTGGTCTATAACAAAATTGACCAGACTAACTTTAATCCACGGATAGAGCGAGATGACCATGGTATCATTTCGCGGGTCTTTGTCAGTTCGATTGAGCGCACGGGTTTAGATGACCTGCGTGGCGCAATCGTTGAAGCAAGTAAAGTATCGGAAAATAATGCGATTCATATCAAGAATTTTTAACCTCAACGATCCAGGTTGGGGACGCAACGGGGATAAAAAGGACGACGCCAAGCGACCTTCAAATCAGCCGCAAGGCAACCAAGAAGGGCCGCCCGACTTGGATGAGGTGTGGCGCGACTTTAACCGCCGTTTGTCTACTCTCTTTGGTGGCAAGAAAAATAAACCGCCGCGGCCACCAGCCGGTGGCGGAGGGCGCCCTCGGTTACCCAAGGGTTCCCCCAAGATTTTTCTCGCGTTACTCATCGCTATTGTCGGTCTGTGGATGGCCAGTGGATTTATCGTAGTCCAAGAGGGTCAGGTCGCAGTAGTAACGCGTTTCGGTCAATATGTGCGCACTCTGAATCCGGGCCTGCAATGGCATTGGCCAACTCCTATCGAGGCCAGCCAGACCGTGAATATTGCCCAGTTGCGTACCTTTGAGATTGGCTTCCGTGGTTCATCTCGTAACAAGGTACTCACCGAATCCTTAATGCTGACCGCTGACGAAAGCATCGTCGACGTGCAGTTCGTTGTGCAATATCGCTTGTTGCAAACAGGTGCTCCCGATTATTTGTTTAATACCAGCGATCCAGACGAGTCTGTGCGCCAGGCCGTCGAAACAGCAATGCGCGAGATTGTCGGTAAAAAGCCCATGGATTTTGTGCTGTACTCCGGACGTACCGAGGTCGCATCCGAGGTCCAAGAGCTGGCTCAGTCTATTCTGAATCGCTACAAGACAGGCATCCAAATTAGTACTGTAGCCATTCAAAACGTACAGCCCCCCGAGCAGGTGTTGGCCGCATTTGATGACGCTGTCAAAGCAGGTCAGGACCGTGAACGCCAGATCAACGAAGGGAATGCCTACGCAAACAAGGTACTGCCCGAGGCCTTTGGTCAGGTAGCACGTATGATCCAAGATGCCGAAGGGTATAAAGCGCGCGTTATCGGTAGCGCCAAGGGTGATGCCGCACGATTTACCAGTGTGTTGGGTGAATACGTCAAGTCGCCTGACGTAATGCGTGACCGACTCTATCTGGATACCTTCGAGAACATCATGAAGCAAAGCAGCAAGGTCTTGGTTGACGTGGACGGTGGCAACAATATGCTTTATCTGCCCCTTGACCAAATAACCAAGTCAGCCGCATCTGGCAGTCGCTCGGGCTCATCCGAGAGTCGTCATGCCGCCGGCAGCGCCGCGTCGAATGATGGGTCTTCGCCAGATTCATCCGGCTCTTCCCAAAGTACTAGCAGTAGCAGCTCTGATTCAGGCCGCAATAATGCCTCTTCAAGCGCTAATTCATCGGATAGATCGCTGATGAATCCTTATTCGCCATATTCGCGCTAGGAGAACAATAGTATGCAACGATTTTTACCCGTTCTCATTGTGGTGGCTATCGTATTAGCCATCCTGTCTACATGTGTGTTTATAGTGCGAGAACGCGACGCCGCCTTGGTATTTGCGCTTGGTGAGGTCAAAGAAACCATCACCGAGCCGGGTTTATATTTCAAATTGCCCCCACCATTCCAAAATGTTGTGCTTCTCGATAAACGTCTGCAAACCATCGAGGCTAACGATCCCGAGCGGATTCAGACAGCAGAAAAGAAAAACTTGCTGATTGACTCCTATGTAAAATGGCGTATTTCAGACCCGCGTCAGTTTTATGTCACCTTTGGTGCTACTGACCGTGGTGCTGTCGAGCGTTTATCTGCACAAATTCGTGATGCTCTGAACGCCGCCGTTAACGTGCGCACTGTTAAAGAGGTTGTATCTGACCAACGTGATCAGATTATGCTCGAGGTGCGCGAATCGGTCGAAGAGCGAGCCAAACCATTAGGTGTAGATGTGGTTGATGTGCGCTTACGTCGTATTGATTTTGCGCCCGAGATTTCTGAATCTGTTTATCGTCGTATGGAGGCCGAACGTAAACAAGAGGCCAACCGTTTACGCGCTACAGGGGCAGCTGAAAGCGAACGAATCCGTGCCGAAGCTGATCGTGAACGCGAAGAATTACTCGCCGAGGCATTTTCTGAAGCAGAAAGTGTCCGTGGTGAAGGGGATGCTCAAGCCGCTGCAATTTATGCCGAGGCCTTTAGTGAAAATCCCGAGTTCTACCGCTTTTACCGCAGCCTAGATGCTTATGAGTCTGCCTTTGATTCAGAATCAGACGTACTAGTAGTGGGTCCGGATTCCGAGTTCTTCCGCTACTGGAAGCAAACCGATGGCAAAGTTGGGGATCTCCCCCTAACGCCTCTGCCTGTAGACGCAGAACAGCGTGGCGAAGCGCAAACTTCGACAGACTGAGACGTTTTAATAAACAAACGCCCACAGTAGGGCAAAATTTTATATAATCACATCTTTGTGTTTGCTTGGCGACTTGGCGGGCCGCTACCCCAAGTCGCCTTTTGCTGTGTTAGCTTAAAGAAATACAAGGCTAGCGGAAAGGCTTTTTGCATGTCTAATTGGTTATTACCAGAGCATTTGGCAGATGTACTGCCCGCTGAGGCGCGTCACCAAGAGGAACTGCGTCGGTCCTTGCTGGACCTTTATCGCAGCTATGGTTTTGAGCTTGTGGCTCCGCCACTGGCCGAGTACCTCGAGTCGCTACAGGCCATCTCGGGCAGTCCTTTAAATCTGCGCACCAATAAACTCATTGACCAACTGTCTGGTCGTACCATGGGGGTGCGTGCAGACATGACGCCACAAGTGGCACGCATTGATGCCCATTTACTTAATCGTCCCGGGGTAACGCGGTTATGCTACTGTGGATCGGTACTGCATGCTCGTCCCGAGAGCCTACTTGCCCAGCGCGAGCGATTGCAAATAGGGGCCGAGATATACGGCTATGCAGGCGTTGAAGCGGACATTGAGATCATCCGATTGGCATTGGCCAGTGTGGCCAGAGCTGGGGTGGAAAATTCACGTCTAGATCTCAATTTGCCTGCAGTGGGCTATGCTTTATTAAAGCAAGACCCTATCCTGCACCGACATGCCCAGTATGTGCTTGATTTACTCAGCGCCAAGGACAACCCTGGCTTATTAGCGTTGACGGAAACCTTTCCAGGGGCCGATGCAGGGGTAGTGCAGCAGCTATTAAGCTTGACCGAATTATACGGTCAGGCATTACCCACATTGGAAAAGGCCCGTCAACAGCTCCCGCAGTTGCCCGAAATAGTCCATGCGTTTGAACAGCTCCAAGAGCTAATCGTGGCATTTTCAGCCCACCATCTCACTTTAGATCTGGCGGATATGGGCAGTAGTTATGGCTACCATACCGGGGTTGTGTTTTGTGTATATGCACACGGCTGGCACAACGCCATTGTGCGCGGAGGGCGCTACGATGGCATTGGTAAATTATACGGTCGTGATCGGCCTGCTACCGGTTTTAGCTTGGACCTGCGCGTGTTAGCAGCCACGGCAGGCGCGGCAACACAGATTCAGGCGATCCGTGCCCCCTGGGGTACGGATCCTCAGTTATTGGCTGTCATTGACGAATTACGTAACCAGGGTGAAGTGGTATTGCAGTGTTTGCCTGATGAGGTCCCGAGCTCGGATGAGTTCGTGATTCAGCACCAGATCGTTAAAGCTGGCGATCAGTGGGTGGTCAAACCTGTGTCAACAGCATCACCTACTGATTCATAACAAAGGATTAACCCAGGCCGAGGTAGTAGAGGCCGTTTCTGAGCGTTTGTAACATGAGCAAAAATATTGTCATCATAGGTACCCAGTGGGGTGACGAAGGTAAAGGTAAGATAGTTGACTGGTTGGCCGAGTCCGCCAAGGGCGTCGTACGCTTTCAGGGTGGGCATAATGCAGGTCATACATTATGGATTAATGGTCAGAAAACTGTTTTGCGCCTTATTCCCTCAGGGATTATGCATCCGCACGTCACCTGTTACATCGGTAACGGAGTGGTCCTTTCCCCTGATGCCTTGCTGGCCGAAATTACCGAGCTAGAAGAGGGCGGCGTCAACGTCCGCGAGCGACTCCAAATATCATCGGCATGCCCGTTGATTCTGCCTTATCACGTCGCAGTAGATCAGGCTCGCGAAGCAAAAAGTGCGGGCGATAAAATTGGCACCACAGGCCGTGGCATTGGCCCAGCCTATGAGGACAAGGTCGCGCGCCGTGCCTTACGTGTCCAAGACCTCTTTGATCTGCCTACCTTTGAAGAAAGGCTCAACGATGTGTTGGATTATCACAACTTTGTGCTGACGCGTTACCTCAATGCACAGGCAGTTGATGGGGCTCAGATCATGGAAAAGGCGGCTATCTATGCCGAGGCCTTAGAGCCTATGGTTTCTGACGTGAGCCATCAACTGTTCAACGCTAGCAAAAAGGGGGACAAACTCCTTTTCGAGGGTGCCCAAGGCGCCTTGCTGGATATTGATCATGGCACCTATCCATTTGTGACCAGTAGCAATTGTTTGGCCGGTGCAGCCAGCGCCGGATCTGGTGTTGGCCCAGAGCAATTAAACTATGTGTTGGGCATCGCCAAATGCTATATCACACGTGTGGGCGCAGGTCCTTTCCCAACTGAATTAAACAATGACACCGGTCGTCGTCTGGCCGAGGTGGGCAAAGAGTTTGGTTCAGTGACAGGCCGCCCACGCCGCTGCGGTTGGTTTGATGCCGCGGCCATGAAACGTTCTGTGATGTTAAATGGCATTTCGGGCCTGTGCATGACCAAATTAGACGTTTTAGACGGACTAGATGTCCTTCAAATAGGGGTGGGCTACCGCTACAAAGGTAAATTCCTAGATGTGCTGCCTTATGGTGCCCAAGCAGTGGCCGAGGCCGAGCCCGTACTAGAAGAGCTCCCAGGCTGGTCCGAGTCCACCGTGGGGGTCACCGAATACGACAAGTTGCCTGTCAACGCGCGTCGTTACCTAGAGCGTATCGCCGAGCTCTGCGATGTTCCCATTGATATGGTATCAACGGGTCCGGATCGCAATGAAACCATCGTTTTACGCGATCCGTTTAGCGTCTAATTAAACGCCAATCAGGCAAACACTGATTATCAGCCCAAAATGGGGTAATATATTTTGCCTTTAGGGTTGTTTAATACGCAAAGGAAACGGAAATGAGTGTGCCCCCTAGTACTGAAACTGATCTATGGATTAGCTGGTCAAAATATCACGAGTTAATAGAACAACTCGCGCTAAAGATCCACAAGTCGGGGTGGAGTTTTGACAAGATTGTTTGTCTGGCGCGTGGTGGGATGCGCGTGGGCGATGTGATATCGCGCATCTACGACGTACCGCTAGGTATCTTGGCGACCAGTAGCTATCGCGAGGCAGCTGGCACTGTACAGGGGCAGTTAGATATAGCTCAGTACATCACAATCACGCGCGGTACGCTAGATGGCAATGTGTTGCTTGTAGATGATATGGTAGATACTGGCCTGACATTCAGAGGCGTGCGTGATCACCTACGCGAGCAATTTCCCGATATCCAAGAGCTGCGCACAGCGGTTGTGTGGTGGAAAGGGCACTCTAAATTTGAGCCTGATTACTACATCGAGCACTTGCCTACTAACCCTTGGATTCACCAGCCTTTTGAGGACTACGACACCCTCCGTCCGCATCAATTAGAGGCATGGTTGCGTAAAGGGCACCGCGAGGCCTAATGAACGACTTTTGACGTGGCCTTTTTTGGCGTGTTAAAATGTTTGATTCACCAAATTGTGCTGGATTGATCCTGTATTTATAGCTGTATTAGCTAAAAATTGCTCAGGCCATACAGTGATTGTTGATATCAATTGCGCAACGTTGGCAAAAAACGCAATTAAAATTGGATCAGTCCAACTTTAATTTAGATTCTATTAAACTTTCAGTAAAAGCAGTTAACCCAGTTAATGCGGGTTAACTCAATTTAACCCAAGATAAAGTAGAGTATATATGACAGTTGTTAGAGTTAAAGAAAACGAACCTTTCGAGGTGGCGATGCGCCGCTTTAAGCGCACCGTCGAGAAGACCGGTCTGCTGACCGAGTTGCGTTCACGCGAATTCTATGAAAAGCCCACTGCCGAGCGCAAACGCAAACGCGCCGCTGCTATCAAGCGTCACTACAAGCGCTTGCGTAGTCAACAGTTGCCTCCACGCCTGTATTGATACCAGAAACTTTTGTCCAAGAGCTGCTTGCCCGAGTAGATATTGCTGACGTCGTTGGTCGGCACGTCTCGTTACGCAAGCGCGGGGCAAATCTGGTGGGCTTGTGTCCTTTCCACGGAGAAAAGACACCTTCTTTTACAGTTAGCCCGACCAAGCAGTTCTATCACTGTTTTGGTTGTGGGGTCAGCGGCAACGCCATTAGTTTTTACATACAATTCCTGGGGGTGAGTTTTCCAGAGGCGGTGCGCACCTTGGCCCAAGAAGTGGGGCTGCAGGTGCCCCAGTCGCCCAAAAGTCCAGAGCAAAGGCGCATAGAAAAAGAACGGCAAAAAGTCCGCACTCTGCACGAGCATTTCCTGCATCAAGCGCAACAGTTCTACCAAGGCCAACTACGGCAATCTCTACCTGCGCTTAACTACTTCCGCCAGCGCGGAATTAAAACCGAAACCATTCAAAAATTCGACTTGGGCTGGGCCCCTGACGAGTGGCAAGCTTTAGCGCGCGTGTTTGATAATTATCAGCGTGCAGAACTGCTAGAAACTGGTTTGATTGCCGAGGGCAAAGAGGGTCGTCGTTATGATCGCTTTCGCGGTCGGATCATTTTCCCAATTCGGAACCACCGCGGGGTGACAGTAGGGTTTGGCGGACGGCTTATTGCCGAAGGCGAACCCAAATATCTCAACTCACCAGAAACCGAGCTTTTTTCTAAAAGCAATGAGCTTTACGGTATTTGGGAATCCCGCCAAGGGATCCACCAAGAGGGCTATGCCTTGGTCGTTGAAGGCTATATGGACGTGGTGGCATTATCCCAGTTAGGGATGCACAATGCTGTTGCCACGCTAGGTACAGCCACTACCGACCAGCACCTGCGGCGGCTGACTCGCTTTACTAACAAAATAATATTTTGTTTTGATGCTGACCGTGCTGGCCAACAGGCCGCTTGGCGTGCATTAGAGCATGCCTTGGGATTGGTGCGCGATGATCTGGCTTTGCACTTTATGTTTTTACCCCAAGGCCATGACCCTGATTCTTATGCTCGTGAGTATGGCATTACTGCATTTCGTGAGTACGCTGATCAGGCGCAGGTCTTTTCAGAGTTCTTTTTACAAGAATGGTCCCGCCGGCATGATTTGGATTTGGTAGAAGGGCGCTCTGCATGTGTGCACGAGGCAATACCTTATTTAGCCAAGCTAGAGCCTAATAACTATGGCAAACAGCTCTGTCAGGCCTTTGCTCAGCAAGTCCGCCTGACTATCGAAGAGCTAGAACAGCAAATTGAGCAGTATCGTGAGCGTCAACAAGCCAACCGATATTCTCGCGACGCGAGCGCACAACCCGCGAGTACTGCCCGAGGGATGGGGGCTGGACGTGATTCTAATCGAACCGCATCCGTTCCGGCACGAGCACGTCCCGAGGGGCAGCCACCCGGCATCCCCAGATCGGCACGGCATCGGCAGCACACCGCGCGACAGGTGGTTCCACTGGCAAAAAGACTATTGCATTTATTGGTGGCGTATCCCGAGCTTGCCGCTGAATTAGATGCCGAGCAACTTGAAATTATCGTGCAAAGCCCCCATCTACTATATGTACAAGAGCTGATCTCGCTGATTAATGATACGGGGTGCGCACACGGAGGAGCCTTATTACAGGCCGCAGATCCTAATAGTGAACTCGGCATGCATCTACAGCAGGTCACTCACGAGGCTGACCAAAACGAGCCCTTGCCCGATCCACGAGCCGAGTGGGCAGATGCTTTGAAGAGGGTAGAGATTGATTGCATCAAAGCAGAACAACTTGAATTATTAGCCAGGGGGATTCATGAAAGTCAGACTAGACAAAGGTATCAGTTTTTGACCCGCCGATTGGCCGAACTGACTACTGCATCATCTATTTAACTAAAGTAAACTACACAGAGTATTTGTATCAGTAATGGCACTAAGGTCCAAAAAAGCTTTTTTCACTGAAAGCATTTGGCAAAGTATGCAATGCATAGGCACTGGTCGTTAGATTAGCGCTAGCCCTTTTAGAACAGGGAAAATTCAGTATTTTTACTAACACAACCTACATACGTACTTTCGCCCTTAGTCTTACTTGTTACGCTTCCGAATTTAACTGTCCTGCATTACATATCTGTGGATATGTCAAGCGTCAATGGAATCCAATATGACACAATCGACTGGTAAACCAACTACGACTCAACGTGCATCAACCATCGCTTATGCTCAGGCTTCTGGCGACAAAAGCACGTCTGCACAAGTCGAGGAAGCCGTCCAGGGCACAGAGGCTCAGCCTGCAGCAAAGAAAGCAGCCAAAAAAGCTGCTAAAAAGGTAGCCAAAAAAGCCACTGCAAAAAAAGCGGCTAAAAAGGCGACAGCGAAAAAGGCTGCAGCTAAAAAAGTAGCAAAGAAAGCGGCGAAAAAGGCTGCCAAGAAGGCAGCTAAAAAGGCAGCAAAGAAAGCTGCAACCAAGAAAGTAGCAGCGAAAAAAGCCACAGCCAAAAAGGCGGCTAAAAAAGCAGTTAAGGCGGCTAAGAAAGCAACGGCTAAAAAGGCAGCCAAAAAAGCTGCTAAAAAGGCGGCCAAGAAGGCAGCTAAAACAGCGGCTTTTGACGATCTCGACGAGGACTACGTAGACGACGAGCAAACCGAAGAGATCCCCGAGCCTCAGACCGCACGTAAAGGTGCCAAAAAGGCAGCCCGCGGAGGTGCCCGCGATGTCTTTGGTGGCCGTGGCCAACTCACACCCGAGGAACAAGAATCGCGTCGTAATCGCCTCAAAGCATTGATTAAGCTCGGCAAAGAGCGTGGCTATCTAACCTATGGCGAGATCAACGATCATCTGCCAGATGATTTGGTCGATGCCGATGCGATAGAGCGTATCATCACCACCTTTGGCGATATGGGTATTTCGGTCTACGACCAAGCCCCGGATGCTGAAACCTTGTTGATGAGTGACAATGCACCTGTTGCAGGCGCTGATGACGATGTGGAAGAAGAGGCCGATGCTGCTCTGACCACAGTTGACTCTGATTTTGGCCGTACTACAGACCCTGTGCGTATGTATATGCGTGAAATGGGTTCCGTCGAATTATTGACTCGCGAAGGTGAGATCGAAATCGCCAAGCGTATCGAAGACGGCCTCAAAGATATGGTCATGGCGATTGCAGCTTGCCCCACTACGGTGAACGAGGTATTGGCCTATATCAACGAAGTGCGCCAAGACAATATGGCCATTGACGATGTTGTTGATGGGCTGATTGATGACGATGGCGAGGAATACGCTGGTGCCGGTGCCAAGAGCGAAGACGGCGAAGAGGGTCCAGCCGGTGGCATGAGCAGCTCGCAAATTGAATATCTGCATAAAAAAGCGCTCAAGAAGTTTGATGTTATCCAAGAGTGGTTCGAAAAAATGCGTGTCGCATTCGAAACAGAAGGCTATCGTAGCCCTGGATACATCGAAGCCAAGCAGAATATCCATGATGAGTTCATGGGGATTCGATTTACTGCTCGAATGGTAGAAAAGCTCACTGACACGATGCGTGAACGAGTGGCCGAGGTACGTCAATACGAACGCCAAATCCTGCACATTTGTGTAAACCGCGTCCGTATGCCGCGCTCGCATTTCATCAAGAGTTTCCCTGGTAACGAGACCGAGCTCGAGTGGGCTGTCTTAGAGTTAGAAAAGAATCCACCCTATCAAGAGGACCTTGAGCGTTATGTGCCTGCCATCCAAGAGCTACAAGGCAAACTGATCGAGATTCAAAAAGATGTGGTCTTGCCTTTGGGTGATCTCAAAGAGGCCTACAAGCGTATGCTTTCGGGCGAGGCCAAGGCCGCGCGCGCTAAACGTGATATGACCGAGGCCAACTTGCGTTTGGTTATTTCTATTGCTAAAAAATACACCAACCGTGGGTTGCAGTTCTTGGATCTAATCCAAGAGGGTAATATTGGTTTGATGAAAGCGGTAGACAAGTTTGAATACCGTCGTGGGTACAAGTTCTCGACCTATGCCACCTGGTGGATTCGTCAGGCAATTACACGTTCAATTGCTGACCAGGCACGTACTATCCGTATTCCTGTTCACATGATTGAGACCATCAATAAGTTAAACAGGATTAATCGTCAAATCTTGCAAGAGACTGGCGAGGAGCCCGATCCGGCCACCTTGGCGCAAAAGATGGATTTGCCCGAAGACCGAGTTCGCAAAATCCTGAAAATCGCCAAAGAGCCGATTTCTATGGAAACACCTATCGGCGATGATGATGATTCACACTTGGGCGACTTTATCGAAGACCTCAATACAGCATCTCCGATGGATACCGCTCTGCATGGATCTATGCAGGATATCGTCAAAGAAGTGCTTGATTCTTTAACGCCCCGCGAGGCCAAAGTCTTGCGTATGCGATTTGGTATTGAAATGAGCACAGACCAAACCCTCGAAGAGGTGGGCAAGCAGTTTGACGTTACGCGTGAGCGAATCCGTCAAATAGAGGCCAAGGCATTGCGCAAATTGCGCCACCCCAGCCGTGCTGACAAGCTCAAATCCTTTTTAGAAGGTAAATAACACTTTTAATAATCAACCGCTGCGTCTCATGAGGCGCTGATTAGTTAAAAGATAAAACGCCCAGATATAACCTCTGGGCGTTTTCTATTATTGAGCTCTGCACTGTTTACGTTTGAGAAAATTTTATTTAAACTATTTCGGCATAATGATATAAAAAAACATAATATAGAAGATGAACGTTGACAGCGAGGGTATTATGAAAAATCAAATTAAAAAAAGCTTGGGCCGTGGCCTGGCAGCAGCTGCCTTGGGGGTGGGCTTGCTTGGCCATGCTGCTTGGGCAGATGATATCGACCCCGAAGCCATCGAGCGCGGCAAAGCCGCGGCAGCTACCTGTGTGGCTTGCCACCAAGCTGACGGCAGCGGGATGAATAACGAGGGTGCGGAATCCTGGCCACGGTTGACAGGATTGCATCCAGAATACATTGTGACGCAGCTCAAAGACTTTAAAGAGGGCCGCCGTACAAATGCCTCGATGCAGCCATTCGCCAATATGTTGGACGATGACCAGCTAGGTGATGTAGCGGCTTATTATGCCAGTCTCGAGGTAACAGCGGCCGAGCCCGTCGAGGCCTCTGACGAGCTCTTAGAGCGCGGCCGCGAATTGGCGATGAATGGCGATTGGGATCGTTATATCGTTGCTTGTGTCAGCTGCCACGGACCTGGTAATCATGGGGTAGGCAGCACCTTTCCTAATATTGCTGGCCAACATCCAGCATATATAGTGACACAGCTGCAGGCTTGGAAAGACGGAGAACGTGAAAACGACCCATTGGGTCTGATGAAAAGCATTGCTAAGCGCATGACCCAAGAGGACATGCAAGCAGTTGCAGCGTGGTTGGGCCAACAACCCGTATTGCCCGAGAATGATTCCAAATAGCCAGGAGAGCAGCGTGTTAAATAGCATTCAAAAATTTACCTTAAAAAAGGGTGCCGTGTTTGCACTGGGTGCTTTGGCCTCTTTTTCTGTTATGGGCATGGACCGCTACACAGGTGTGATTGACGGTGAGCCCAGCGAAGAACTGGTCGAGTTTATAGAAAACGTGGCACCGGGTGCTCCGTTACCTCAAGATGGTGAATTTGTACATATACCGCCATCCATTGATGCACTGGAAGACGAAGACATCCATCCTAAACTCAAAGAAACTATCCGCCGAGGTCACGATTTATTCGTAAACACACAACAATTGCGGGGCAAAAATGTTTTTAACAACATGGATTGTGCGAGCTGTCACCTAGGCGATGGACGTTTGCCTTTTTCGGGCCCAGTATGGCCAGCAGCCGTGGTTTTGCCTGATTATCGCCCAAAGAACGACCATGTTAATAACCTAGAAGAGCGTATTGCAGGATGCTTTACCTATTCTATGAATGGTACCCCTCCTGAGTACGGCAGCGATGATATGTTGGCCTTGAGTGCTTATATGCAATGGCTAGCAAAGGGTGTGCCCATGTACGAGTCCAAGAAAATGTACGGGCGCGGCTATCCCAGACTAGAAGACCCCGAGCTCGAACCTGATGCTATTCGTGGCAAGGCTGCCTATGAGCAAAACTGCGCTGTTTGTCACATGGAAGACGGAGCAGGCAAGGTAGTCGATGGTCAGGTCGTATTCCCAGCGGTATGGGGTGATGATTCCTATAACTGGGGTGCCGGTATTTCCCGACTATTTACTTTGGCATCCTTTATTAAATACAACATGCCGCTAGGTCAGCCCAATACCATCAGTGTCCAAGACGCCTGGGATTTGGCGCAGTATATCGATAGCCAAGAAAGGCCCCAAGACCCTCGCTATACTGGCGATGTTGAGGAAACTCGCGAAAAATACCTAGACACCTTCCACAAGCACACTCTTTATGGGGTAGAGGTCGACGGTCGTTTGCTGGGTGATCACGATAATGTGGGCCACAAGGATTTCCTAGCACCTGATGTGCTCCGCCCGCGTGATTTTAGTGGTCAGTCCAGTAACTAAATAGCAGCTAAAACAGAGCTGTTATCCTTACTGCCTTAAGACTAAAATCTAATAAACATTATTAGTTTTTGATGTGTGTTGTCCGAGCTGCACCCTGTGTGCAGCTCTTTTTTATGGCTATAAACAAGCACAAACAAATAAGAATAGGGCTTTACTGGCCGATAAAGACCAGAGTTTAAGCGAGCAAAGTGGAATAAAATGAAGCACCCGTAACTAGATGTGAGCTTTACTTGAACCCTAAACTAAAAAAATAATGCTGAATCCGTGGTTCCTTTTTGCCCAAAGGTGCATGTAAAAATACTTACAATTACAATTTAGATAAATAGAAGAATAAAGCGACCAAAAGCCCGATAATTTTTGCCTTTGCCAAGAAATGAACATTTACAAGTGGAAACTTGCCAGCCTAGGGGCGTCTTGGCGATGATGGGTAGACCATTCATCTTTAGGAGGTGCACATGCCCTTTAGGATCAAACGTTTTTCCACTGCCATTTTCTTTGCTGCAACTTTAGGCGCCGCTTCGACATTGTCTTATGCGCAAGATACGACACCTCCTGCTGCCCCTGCTGCACCAGAAATTGTGCAACCTACAGATGAGCAGCTGGAACGCTACGTTGCTGCAGCACGTAAAGTCGCTGAGGTCGCCCAAGAGTATCAACCCCAGCTAGAGCAAGCTGAGGATCAAGCAGCTCAACAGCAGATCATGCAAGAGGCTGACGAAAAAATGGTTGCAGCAGTAGAGGCTGATGGCTTCTCAGTTGAGGAATACAACGGAATTAGCTTGGCAATCCAGCAAGACAGCGAATTACGTCAGAAAGTCGAGCAAATGGTTAACCAATAATTTTTTATTTTTGGTTGATCCCTAAACAGCGAAGCGCCCAAGTAGGGCGCTTTGTTGTTTATAGTTTAGCCCCTGTGCAATGGGGGCTTTTTTAATTTTTGCGGGCGATGACCTGCAATACCGATGAAGGACCGTCGTGGCCCACCCCTTCAACGATATTTCTTTCTACTTTTTCAAAATGCAATAACTCTAGACCCGAGAGCTCTTGGCGAATGGTCTCAGGGTCATACAATAAATCAATGTTTTTGGGGCCACCCGTGCCGTATTCGAGCTGTTCTGGCGTGTAGGCCTCCATCAGAAAGATACCGCCTTTTTTTAGCGTATGGGCCAAGTTCTCGTGAACCTTGCGGCGCACGGGAGCGGGCAAATGGCAAAAGATATTGATCACGCCATCCCAAGCCTCGGGCTCGAATTCGTAATATTTTAAATGGGCGAGTAAGGGCTCGACCTCGACATTTTTTTCCTTGGCCAGCTGCTGGGTTTTGTCTAAGCCAGCAGGAGCTGAGTCCAAAGCAGTCATGGCATAACCTTGCTGAGCCATAAATACAGCGTTTCTACCTTCGCCCTCACCCAGTGAAAGTAGCCGACCCTTTGGTGGAAAGACCCTGGCTTGTTCTTTTAAAAAATCATTAGGTAATTTGCCGTAATAGTATTCGGATTGACTAAAACGCTCATCCCAAAATTGACGGGGATCACTTTGACTCATGTGGATGTCCTTTGCAGTATTTTTAATAAACGCTAATTGTGAATGTTTATTTTTAGATAATAAAAATTTAATTACGGTCGGCTAATTGCCTTTAGGGGTAGAATAAGCAGGGTTGATAGATAACCTATTTTAAAGGATTTTTATGACGAACCCTATCCCTCCGCGTTTCCCGCGAGACACTACTATTTCTCAGGCATTGAAAACCTTGGCTCCTAAATGGGGTTGGTTTGTTGCCTTGGGATTGTTGTTGCTTTTTTTAGGTATTGTGGCCAGCGTGCATGTGCTGACTGCGGCGATGGTCAGTGTATGGTTTATTGGCCTGATGATGATCATCGGAGGAATAGCACAACTCATTCATGCGTGGCGTACCCGTCCCTGGGCGAGCTTCGTGCTGTGGTCCCTTAGTGGCTTGTTGTATCTGGCGGGTGGGGTGATTGCTTTCTCAAACCCGATGCTGGGTGCGATGCTTTTGACCTTGCTGCTTGGGGCTTCACTGATCGGACTGGGTTTTTTGAGGCTTTGGATTTGGTTCAATCACCGTTCTCAAAACGGTTGGAGCTGGCTGGCCGTTAGCGGCTTAATCAGCGTCGTTGCTGGGTTATTGATAGCTTGGGGATGGCCTGATAACAGTGTATTTATCATGGGTATGCTTTTAGCCATCGATTTGATTTTTCAAGGCTGGGGGCTATTTATTTTAGGCTTAGCACTTAGGAATGCTCGTTGAAGCCTCAAAAGTCAAAATCTTTAATTTTTAGCAACTATTGACCTTTATCAAGCAGACTGGGTAATTCCTTTATTGATATTATATTTATAGCGGTACAATAAAGTCACAGTATCTAATTAATTTTCCACAGGAGTACCATTTATGGGTCATTTATCTTTTGACGCACTCGCACCTTTCCTGGAAAGACAAGAGGGCCCATGCCTGTCTCTATACCAAGCGACCCACCGTAGCCACCCTGATAATGCTCAGGATCCTATTCGCTTCAAAAATTTGGTTAAAGATCTCGAACATTCTTTAAGCAGCCAATACCATAAAAGCGAATACGAACCACTGCTCGAGCCTTTTCATCGTTTGGCTGCTGACGAGCACTTCTGGCAGCATACTCTGGATGGATTGGCTATCTTGGCTAAAAAAGGCGAATTCAAAGTTTTCAGTCTGCAGCGTCCTACCTCTGACTTTGCTGTCGTATCTGATTCCTTCCATATCAAACCACTGCTACGCCAGATGCAAACTTTGGATCGTTTCCAGGTGATATGTCTGACACGCCAAGCCGTGCAGCTGTTCGAGGGTAACCGTGATGTCATGGACCATATTGTGCTAGATGACGAGTTCCCTGCCACCATCGAGCAAGCTTTGGGCGAAGAGCGCGAGGCCGGCACTCTTAGTATGGCCAGTTACCGCTTGGGTGCAGCTGCCCGCACCAGTGCAGCCATGTTCCATGGACACGGCGGTCGAGCCGAAGCGGTCGAGGTAGATACTGAGCGTTTTTTCCGAGTCGTTGATCGTGCCATTAATGACCGCATTACCAAACCGAGCAGTCTGCCATTGGTATTGGTAACACTGCCCGAGTACCAAGGGACTTTCCGTAAACTATCCCATAATTCGCATTTACTCAAAGAGGGCATTAGCATTGACCCCACAGCGCTCAGTGTGGATGATCTGCGCAAGCGGGTCTGGGAGGTCGTTCAGCCCGTCGCCCAAGAGCGCGTAGCAAATGCCATTGCACAGTTTAAAAAGTCTCATGGCACTGGTTTGGCCAGCGATAACATCCAGAGCGTTGTACGCGCTATATTGGATGGGCGTGTGGATACTTTGCTCATTTCTGCCGAACAAAGAATCCCAGGCCGCGTCAATCGTGAAGAGAAAAAAGTCGAAATACTCGAGGACTTTAATGCACCTGATGTTGAAGATGTTCTCGATGACTTGGCCGAAATGACTATTCGCCGTAGCGGCAAGCTAATGGTATTACCCGAGGATGTGATGCCTACAGACACAGGTATCGCTGCGATTTATAGATACTAAAATAATCAATCCTTAGTTAAAAAGCACCAGTGCCTAATCGCCTGGTGCTTTTTTTGTCTGGTGTTTAGGAGGGTGTTTAGGGGGGTGCTTAGGAAGGTGTTTGATGGGGCTTCAGATTAGGCAGTGAGGTTTTTAAGATCTGCCCGAAAAAAATAGAGGTATTAATATCATTATTATGTTTGTTAATACGCCCTAACAATCTGCCAATAGCCATTAAAGGGCTGAGCCATCGCAAAACTTTTTGTAAATAAGGGATGAGCTCGGCATTGGGATAGGCCTTCCAATAGTGCATAAATAGTTTTTCACCTAAATCTAAATCATCGTTCAAGAATTTTTTGATCGAATTAAAAGTCAAAATTAGGTCATAGCACTGTGCCAGAGCCAAAGGTGTATAAAAACCAAAACGCTCTTCAAAATCTATCCTGAACAACTGTTTTATTGATTGCCCTTCCTCTTCAAAGGGAGTCTCTAAAAGAGTCAGGTTTCTAATTTGTGGGCCACCATGCCACTGCCCATGAGCGTGTAATTGTGCCAAATCAGCCATCACATCGAAAATTAAATCAATGCGCTCATTTTCACCACGCCTAGGCAAAACGGTATCCAGAGAAATGCCACTATAAGCTTGGATAAAATAATTTTCATCGTGGAAATAAACAGGAGCAACATGGACACCGGCACGCTGTAGGCTAATTAATCGTTGCGCTTCCTCTTGTACATTTAGCGAGCGGAAATAACTAGAATGCAACCACTTTCTGAAAAGCAGAAAATAACCCAAAGCACTTAGGCGTTCCTGCCGGCTGCGGTTTTTTTCCTGGCGCTGGAATTTCACCACAAATCGCTGCCCTTCGAATTCTATAATTTGGGGTCGAGTAGGGGATTGGTCAGCGAATTGGTGTTCTATTAATGACCTAAGACGATTGATTTGCTGGTCTGTAATCGAGGGGAAATGCACCGCCATGAATCTTTACTAGCCATGTGTAGGTAATGAAAAAATTATTATATCGCAGCTATTAGAAACTATTTAGCGAAAAAGTGTTCAGTGCGTAATCCAGATTTATTTAGATTTATCCAATGTGCCATATGATGTACTTGGACACCATAGATATGGTATGAATTAAATTAGGGTAGCCGTTAAAGACCAAATAGCCATGCGTACGATATCCATATTGCCAAATAACGACCATCATAATGGATGGAGTGCTTTACTCGACGAGCGCCAGCCAAACCCCGTATTACAACAAGCTCACAATGCTGATTTTCTCGTGATTGGGGCTGGTTTCGCTGGGTTGGCAGCAGCACGACGTTTGGCTGAATTGCGCCCTAATGACTCTATCGTAGTGCTCGAGGCCGAGCAGGTAGGCGAGGGCGCGCAAGGCCGTAACTCGGGTTTTGTGATCGGCGCACCCCACGAGGCGCGTGGTGCGGGGCAAAAGCTCGAACGTGCCCGACAACGGTTGCAACTGACTCAAAGAGCTATTGATTATTTGCAAACGCAGGTCAAGCAACATCAAATAGATTGTGATTGGCGGCCTGATGGTTGCTTTCACACCGCAGCCACCGAACGAGGAGTGCAGCGGGTACTATCGCCGCGGCGCTCTTTACTAGAAGCGCTCGATATCCCGTTTGAGTGGCTCCAAGGTTCAGCGCTACACGAGCGGGTAGGTTTTGATTTTTATAAGACCGGACTTTATACCCCCAACACAGTCCTGCTCAACCCCAGTGCACTGACGCGTGGGTTGGCTGATTCTTTGCCCGCCAATGTGCAACTTTTTGAATACTCGCCCGTGCTGAGTTTAGACCTCTCACATGATATCCGGGTGCGCACACCTGCAGGCTCGGTGCACGCAAAAAAACTGATTTTGGCAGTGAATGGCTTTATTGAGCAATTTGGCTTTTACGGGGGGCGGTTGATGCATTTTGCGGCCCACGCCAGTTTGACTCAGCCCATGAATAATATCCAACAAGAGGACCTCACTGGTCTAAAGAGCTGGGGGATTATTCCCGTGAATGCTTTAGTGGGTACTACCTTACGCCGAACGCCTGATCAACGATTGCTGATTCGTCAGCATGTGGATTATGTACCTCATCTAAGGACGGATGATGCGAACAAAGACGAGGTTGCTCGCCGCCACGAAGACCTTTTGCATCAACGCTTTCCCATGCTTAGTGACCTATCTATAGAGCATACTTGGACGGGTCTTGTTTGTATGTCGCGTAACAGCGCCTCAGGTTTTGGTAGGCTGGCGCCCAATGTATACGGCGCAGTTTGCCAAAATGGTATTGGCATTACTACAGGTACCATCGGTGGATTATTAGCTGCAGAGCTGGCATGTGGAGAGCACAGCGAGCACCTAGACTATATGCTACAGCTAGAGTCACCAGCGGCCTTGTTGCCACAGCCTTTTTTGGGTGCAGGTGTACGCAGTCGATTAGCCTGGGAAAAATGGCGTGGACGGGCAGAAGCCTGACGTCGGCACAAACCCGTCGCATGCTTTATTAGGTTCTAATCCACGCCATGTCACATCAGCCTAAGCTTTGTGCTGCACATAACGGCGCCATGTATAAGGCAAGATACCACCATGGCGCCAATACTCAACATCAGTTTCCGTATCTAACCGAGCAATGACCTTGGTTTCTTTGGTGCTGCCATCGGCGTAGCGGATGGTTAATAATAAAGACTCACCGGGTTGAATATTGTCATTTAGCCCGCTGACATCGTAGGTTTCAGTGCCTGTTAATTTGAGAGTTTCGGCGTTGACGCCAGGGCTAAATTCCAAAGGTAATACGCCCATACCAATGAGATTGCTCAGGTGGATGCGCTCATAACTCTCTGCTAACACGACTTTAACGCCAAGTAACGCAACGCCCTTTGCTGCAGAGTCACGCGAAGAGCCACTGCCATAGTTTTTCCCCGCAATAACGATTAAAGGCTGTTTACGCTGCATATATTCTTGGGCAGCATCGTAAACTCGCATCACCTCACCGTCAGGCATTAATTTGGTGACACCGCCCTCAATGCCAGGCACCATTTTGTTTCGCAAACGAATATTGGCAAAGGAAGCACGCATGACAATTTCATGGTTAGCGCGGCGTGTTGTGTAATTGTTGAAATCTTTTTGTTCAACATCACGTTCTTGTAGGTAGTCCGCAGCCGGTGTCCCTAAACTGATAGCTCCAGAGGGTGAAATATGGTCAGTTGTGACTGAATCACCCAATATCACCAAAGGCTTTAAGAGGCGGAAATTTTTAACAGCCGGCCGTTGCATGCTGATATCTTCAAAGTACGGGGGCTTGCGGATGTAATGACTCTGTGGATCCCAGTCAAAATGTGATCCAGCTTCGGATCCTAGGGCATCCCACTGGGGGCCACCATTTAAAAGCTCGGAATAACGTTTGATAAATAAATCACGAGCGTAAGCATTTTGCACTGTGCTTTGAACCTCTTGGGTGCTGGGCCAAATATCACTGAGATAAACAGGGTTGCCCTGCTCATCATGCCCCAAAGGATCTTCGGCTATGTTTTTCGTCAAAGAGCCAGCTAAAGCATAAACAATCACCAGAGCAGGCGAGGCCAAATAATTAGCGCGCACGCTGGGATGAATGCGACCGTCAAAGTTTCTATTACCAGACAATACGGCGGTGGCAATCAAATCATTCTCATGGATACATGCATCAATAGCGGGGGGTAGTGGTCCAGAGCCGCCGTTACATGTGGTGCAGCCAAAGCCAGCAATATGAAAGCCTAATTGATCCAGAGGCTCTTGTAATCCAGCATTAGCCAATACATCAGCAGTGACTTGGCTGCCTGGGACCAAGGACGTTTTCACCCAAGGTTGCGGTTTAAGTCCTTTTTTTATGGCGTTGCGAGCTAATAAACCAGCCGCCACCATATTGGTTGGGTTAGCTGTGTTGGTACAAGAGGTGATGGCGGCAATTACTACAGCGCCGTCGTGTAGCTCAAAATCTTCGCCGGCTACTGGGTATTTTTTCTCTAAATCAGCAGGTCGACCCGCGATGCGTTCGTGCTCAGTAATAAAGCGGGGTGCGGCATCAGCTAAATCATGGCGTTGCTCAGGTTGGCTAGGGCCTGAAACACTGGGCCGTATCTCGCTGAGGTCAACCTTCATAACCGTATCAAAATTAGGTGCAGGGCTGTCATTATCACGCCATAGCTTTTGCGCCTGACAGTAGGCTTTGACCTTGGCAATATGGGACTCGTCGCGGCCCGTCATATACAGATAGTTTAGTGTTTCTTGATCAACAGGGAAAAACACTACTGTCGCGCCATATTCGGGCGCCATGTTGGCAATGGTACCCCGATCACCCAGACTCAAGTTATCTAATCCCGGGCCAAAAAACTCAACAAATTTACCAACCACCCCAAGCTTGCGCAGCCGTTCGGTGATCTCTAACACTAAATCAGTAGGCAGAACGCCCTCGGGTAAAGCGCCCGTGAGTTCGATACCCACGACCTCGGGTAAAGGCATCGTCACGGGTTGACCCAACATGACGGCCTCGGCCTCGATACCGCCCACCCCCCAAGCTAAAATCCCCAAGCCATCAGCCATCGGTGTATGGCTATCTGTACCGACACAGCTATCCGGAGACAAGATGGGCATGTTATTTAAACTAGAATCTGTCGTTGATTCAGCCACAACCTGACCGATATGCTCTAGGTGCAGCTGGTGCATAATCCCCTTGCCAGGTGGAATAACATTAACGCCGTCAAAGTTATTACCGCACCAGCGTAGAAAGCGGAAACGTTCGGCATTTCTCTTGTATTCGATTGCTAAATTGATAGCAGCAGCCTCGGGATTGGCCCAACTATCGACCTGTAGCGAGTGATCTACTACAACGTCTGTGGGCACATGGGGGCGCACTTGTTCCACATCGCCACCTGATTCTGCAACAGCCTCACGTAAGGCGACCATATCCAACAGCATGACCAGGCCCAAAATATCGTGCCCAAAAACACGCGAAGGATAAAAATCAATGGCGGTCCCAATTTTACGATCCAGTACAGCATGGATTTGAGCTGTGGTGTCTCGATCCATATGTGCTTTTTGACGTACTAAATTTTCCAGCACAATACGTAAACTGTAGGGCAGCGCTTCTACATTTGGAAATTGATCGATTGGGGCATATAGAAATTCTTGCCCATCTAGAGAAAGAGTTTGTAAATCGTAAATGCGCGACATAGCAAGTGTCCGTATAATAAAGAAAGTCGTGACTGAAAAACGTCCGCGGAGTAGATCTGTTCAATAGTAACGTAAACATTGCCTAACATAAATACATAAATAGAACGAGGAGCACACATGTCACAACATCCCTTGCCTGCCTACTTTATGCGTGGGGGAACCAGTAAAGCACTAATGGTCTTAAAATCAGATCTGCCCACAGAACAAGAGAAATGGGAATCCATTTTTTGTGCGGCCATGGGCACCCCTGATCCCTATGGGCGTCAGCTAGATGGGATGGGGGGCGGTGTGTCTTCTTTGTCTAAGGTATGTATTATTGCCCCATCTGAACGTAAAGATGTTGATATTGAGTACACCTTTGCACAGGTAGCTGTCCACGAACAGCGGGTAGATTACCGTGGTAACTGTGGCAATATGAGTTCAGCAGTGGGCCCTTATGCTGTGCACACCGGGTTAGTAGCTGCCGACACTGGCAAGACAACGGTGCGCATATTAAACACCAATACAAATAAAATCATTGAAAGCACCTTCGCGACCGAAAATGGTGTGCCTGTATATGCAGGATCACTTTCAATTCCAGGTGTCAGTGGTACGGGCTCACCTATAGAGCTGCGTTTTGTTGATCCCGGTGGCGCAACCACAGACAGGTTATTGCCCACTGCAGCAGTAACAGACCAATTAGAGGTTGATGGTGAGGGCAGTTTCACAGTTTCGTATGTAGACGCAGCCAATGCAGCCGTATTTGTCCGAGCTACCGAGGTAGGGCTAAATGGTACAGAGCTTCCAGATGAATTAGCTCAAAAAGAAAAAGTAATGCAGCGCCTAGAGCAAATACGCAGGCATGCGTCAGTAGCTATGGGAATTGCACAAACACTTGAACAAGCTGCCCAAATTAAAATGGTACCGTTTGTGTGTATTGTGTCAGCACCTCAGGACAACCCAACCCTACAGGGCCAAAACGTATCCGCACGAGACCTGGATTTGGTTGCGAGGGTAATTTCAAACGGTCAACCGCATCGTGCCTTGCCCCTCACAATTTCGCTATGCATTGCAGTAGCAGCAGAAATCAAAGGCACCGTAGTCAATCAACTAACACGTCCCCACACGGCCATAGGAAGAGAAAGCAACATTCGTTTAGGCAATCCATCTGGGGTCCTCGAGGTGCAAGCGCATGTAGAACAGACCCCAGACCAGGAGTGGCAAGCACACTATGGTGCCTTTTATCGCACAGCTAGATTGTTATTTAATGGTCAAGTGTGGGTGCCTAGTGACAGCTGGCCGGCCGAATAACAGCATTAAAACCTAGAAATGTGGTTTCAATGCTTTTTTAAGCAGCTATTATTTGAGTTTTTTTAAAATTTATTCTATTATAGAACTTCACTTGGTCGGGGCAGCGCAATCACAGCGCGTCGCAGTTCTTTATTGCTAGTTCGACACTGTTGTCGCAATGCAGCAAAAAACACACACAGAGAAATATTCTCTTGACGGCCTCGCAAATCCAGCTCATAATTATATTCTTTGCTTCGTACGGTGCACACCGCACTCGGGGCAAGACTGATTAGCTTCACGGCTTTTTGGTCTGAGATTTGTTCTTTAACAATTTAGTAGCCTATAGATGTGGGCGCTTGAGGTGCGAATCAACGCATGTCTTTATAGTCATGTGTTGGACATCGACATTTTAAGTGCTCACAAGGAACAAGG